>Ga0070741_10000587_pt1 | contig 127063 bp, 106 predicted proteins | sample Coa_R1_4_FD_66440 | JGI IMG/M metagenome (GOLD analysis project Ga0070741, IMG submission 66440) | Surface soil microbial communities from Centralia Pennsylvania, which are recovering from an underground coalmine fire - Coalmine... | ecosystem: Environmental > Terrestrial > Soil >... | reverse complement strand
GCTGCGCAATAATTCTGGCTTCGCGCAAAAGACGGTGCGACAGCTCTTCGGAAAAGTATGGACTGCCTATAACCTTTAGGGCAGCGCGTCTCGACAGTTCAGCGTCGTCCACCAGATAGACTTCGCCCATTCCGCCCGATCCGATTTTTTCTATTAACCGATACTTCGTACCGGTCAGATCCGGCAGGGAAGCCTCTCTTCGCAGACGTTCAATCGCTTTGTCAGAAAGCGCCTTCAAGATGGATCGACTCCAAGCATCGCGCGAGCTTCGCGCTGGAACTCTTCTTCATTCCCAGTCAGGTCTCGCAGTTTTTCCAAAACGATTCGTCGAAACTCGCGCCTTGCAAACGCAAGGTGGTTCGTTATCGTTGTGACGGTTAGATTAAATTCATCAGCAAGGTCTTTATAACTTCGCTTTGTATCAGTCTGTTCATCTTCAAGCACGTATCGTTCGAACAGTCGCATTTGGACTTCTTTTCCGCTGGAGGAAAGCTCTGATCGGAGTGTGTTGATAGCGGCGCTGAGCAGGCTTCTTCTGAATTCATTTTCGAAATAATCGTCGATCTCGTTTTCCCCTGGTCGGTGGGCGAATGCGCTTTCGTCGATTTCTTCGAAATCCAGCGGAACGGTTATCGTATCGCCGCCGCGTTTTATCCTGCCGGCCGCTTTATTTTCGTTCTGGACGAATCCGTCAACGCACGTCCGCAGAAATGTTCTGAACCGGGCTTTTGACGAATCATATTTTGCGAAAAAGCCCTTTTCAATCGCCTCCGCAAAGAAACTCTGCGTCAACTCTTTCGCGTCTTCCCCGGTTTTGTTCCACTTCATACGGATATATTTATAGACCGGTGTCCAGTAGGTGGACGCAAGAATATCAAGCCCGCGCGCCCGTTCGTTTTGATCAGAGCTGCCAGAGGCGATAATCGCCGACAATCGTGTCTGCGGAAATCCGCCTTTATGGATTTTAAGATCAGATTCGGCCATTTGTGCGAGCCTATTTTTCCAGCGATGCTTTCAATCGATCCAAAGCTTCGCCCCAATATGTTTTCATTTTCGCGACTTCTTTCGCGTCTCTCAATTTTATGTGTTCCAAAGCAACCTGACTTTTATCATCGCCTTTGCCGTAAAAGCCCACATTGACGCTTGTTCCATCGCTCCAGGTTATACGCATGGATTTATTCGGAGTTGCTTTTCTGACTGACATCTCGACAGCAGGAAGCCATTTGTCGCGTTTTTTCTTATTATTCCAGGCCTCATAGAGCGTTTCGAGATTTGCTGAGACGGTTTTGCTGGCGCTTGCGGAAAAACCACTGGCTGATTGATGCTTTTCCCGCAAGCCTCGCGCCTGTTCATAACCTACTGCTATCATTTGCTGCCACCAGGAACCGACATCGTGCTTGTCTGAGAGACAGGCAACGATGCCTTTATGATCCATTTTCTTGGCGCCAGCTTTATCGAGGATAGTCAGCCATTCAGCCCATGTCTTGCCGGTTTTTGCTTTGACCGCTTCATCGGATAATCCGGCGACTTTGTTCGACTCGGTTGATTTAGCCATAGTGTTTTGTCAGTTTAAATTAATTACGAGGCCTGTTGTTTTCTAAAGCATTCGCGCTGTCCAGCCACGCTGTGTACCACAAATTCGCCAGCATCTGACTGCCGGCGGCAAGCCGGCTGCTGACAAATTTCTTAGCGGCCGGGTCAGTATTATTGCGATCAAAATGATGCTGCAAATCCATCTGGTACAGCGCATCAACCGTGGAATTCGTTTTCAACAAATATGTCATTATGTCAGCAAACGGATCTTTTAGATGAACAGGAGCATCGACTTGAGGACGCACATCGTCGATATTTATTTGTCCATCCACAAATTCGCTTTCAAAGCGGCCGTGAATGGTAGTATCGCGAGAAAAATTATTCGGGTTACTGCTGCCTCGCCATCCGTCATATTTATCCGAAGTGTGAAGCGGCATCGATCCATCGCCAACATAATGGCCCATTATTCCCGCGTAAGTGATGATGTTCTGCTCGATCTGAGCTTTCTCGGCCGGATTGGTTGCAAGGCGCCATAGCCTGAAATTGATCCGAATTTTTTGAAAGTTCTCCATAATCGAGTAAGGCAGCAATCCCACCACCTTGACGTCCTTACCCTGATGCTGCAGCCACTCTGCATAAGAGTAGCGATCGTCCGGCAAATCCCGAAAATTCTCCGGCTTATCCATGTCAATGAAGTGCTCGGGTTTGTTCAGCTCGTCCAGGGCTGGCTCCATCTCTCGCCGTCGATCACGCCAACGGTCGGGTTCCGGACCCAGATAACTCAATCGATCTGTGGCGCTGCGAAAGAATTCCGGCGTATCGGCTGGCATCTTTTCCGCGGCGATTTGATTGATCATCCGGTGACCTTTATCGCCCCAGGCTTTAACCGGATGAGACGAATTAATGACAAGCAGAATCACAAAACCAATAGCCGTTAGAATAGAGACATATCGGAACTGGGAATTACGAATTAGCAAGCGTTCCTCCGAGAAAATTCAGGGTTTTAACTTTGGCTATCCAAGATTATAGTGCGATTATAGTTCCGGATTCGGAACACAACTCTTACTCTAAGATTGAGGCACGCTATATCGTACCAAGATCCAGCCTTTATGCAAAACGAGAGGGCGCTAAATGGTTACTGAGAACGGGATTCATCTTGATCTGCGCGAACATATAACCTCGAAGACAAAAAAACAGCCATACGTAAACCGGATGTTTTCGATCATCGCAAAGCGATATGACTTCATCACGGCATTTCTTTCGTATGGAATGGACAAGGGATGGAAACGACGGCTGGTCGAAATGACAGAGCTCTATGGCAACGAAATGGTCCTCGACCTGGCGTGTGGAACAGGCGATATAACGTTTGCTCTCAGAAGACAATTAAATAACGGGCGTGCCGTAGGACTGGACATAACTCAAGAGATGCTGGTAATCGCCGAGGAGAAGCGGCGCGAGGCGGACCTTCAGCGAATCTATTTCGAGCGCTCTGACATAATGCAAATGCCGTTTGCGAATGAGTCGTTTGATCGAATTACTGGCGGATACGCCCTAAGAAATGTTCCCGACATCCCCGGCGCGTTGACTGAAATTTATCGAGTATTGAAACCCGGCGGCAAATTCCTGTCGCTGGATTTCGGCAAGCCTAAACTTGGTGTCTATCGATGGGCCTATTTTCAGTATTTAACCGTTGTGGGATCGTTGCTCGGGCTGGCACTTCACGGAGATGCGGATACTTATCGTTATATACCGGAATCGTTAAAGCTTTATCCCGGACAATATGAAGTCGAGAATATGATGAAGAAGGCGAATTTCATTGATACCGGTCACATCGATTTTATGGGTGGGATAATGGCGATCAATTGGGGCCGTAAACCCGATGAATGATCTGTGCTCACGGGTTATCCTGATTTGCCAGCGGCCAGCTTAGTAAGCTTGGCGTAGATTTGTTCTGTTTGTTTTTTTGTATCTTCGTAACTTGTGGACGTGTCTATTTCAAAGTCGGCGAACTTTCGTTTTTCGCTACTGGACATTTGAGCGTGGATTCTTTTGGCTGCTTCTTCAAACGAAAGATTGTTTCTTCGCATTAGCCGCTCAACCTGAAGAGATTCATCGCAGAAAACAACGATGATCTTATCGAAGCGTTTGTATCCTCCCGATTCGATCATCAACGCTGCGTCCACAATCGCGATAGCGTCAGGATTGTTTTTCTCTGTATCTTTTAATAAACGATCTTGTTCGGCAATCACGTGTGGGTGAACGATTCTGTTAAGCTGATTCCTTTTTTCGGGATCCGCGAAAACGATGTTGCCGAGTGTTACTCTGTTTATAGATCCGTCCGCTTGAAGTATTTCCCTGCCAAACGTCGAGACAATTTCTAAATAAGCAGGCTTTCCAGGTTCGACCACCTGACGTGCGATCTGATCGGCGTCGAATGTTTTGCAGCCCAATTCTTTCAGAATGGAAACGACATATGATTTACCAACGGCGATGCTTCCGGTGAGGCCGACTTTCAGCATTTTTGAGCGAACTCAGGATTGGTCCTTCAACCGCTGGGCCGCAGGATCAAGGTGACGGGTTGTTTGTTCGGTGACGCTTGGAGGAGTATACACTTCCGCTGTATTGCGCTGAGGAATCGCAGCTACTGGATTTTGTGGTAGCGCAACGGGCGGTTGGTTAAACTGGTTAACTGATTGCGGGTTTTGCAACGGAGTGTTTTTCCACCGGACATAATCCGCTACACCTTTACCTAAAAACGTAAAGGCCGGTATAAACAACCAGTAACCCCAAAAGACGCCGCCTGGAAAATAGAACAACACACCTAATGTCGCAAGAATGAACCCGAAACCAGTAGCCAAGGATTGTATCGCTCTTTCTACGCTTGGCTCTTTATCCTCATCACGATTTTTGCGCCTGCGGCCCCTTTTGCTATAGAGATCATCATCCGGTGGCGCAACCTGTAGCTGACCGGTCAGAGCTTTCGACACCAGGTCCAGATCTGTACCGCAGCTCCGACAGAATCTGGCGTTATCCATATTTTGAGTTGCGCATTTGGGACAGTACATAGCTTGATTCCAATCGCCGATAAGAGTTGAATGCTGTAAAGAAGAATAAGAGATTATACCGACTGAATTCAAGAATAAAGCGTTTTACCTAGCATCAACGAGGTGGGCTATCCCGTTTAATTCTATGTTAGCCATCAGACCGTTGTATTCCGATTCTATTGGTTCGAAAGCAATCGTCTTGGCTCCAACTGCGGCGGAAGCCAATACTGTATAGGATCCCACGTTCGCCCCGACATCAATGAAGATATCTTCGGATCTTAAACAATGAAGCAGAAAGGCCATTTGCTCAAACTCGTGCAGTCCCACATAAATATTGCCTGTCGCTCCATGCATTCCCCGATGAACCAGCAACTTTGACTGGTTAACGAAGGAAACAGTTATCGGTCTGCGACTGATACTGCTTTTTATCTGCCAGGAAGTAATCCGCCCGAATGTGCGTAGAAGAGAGTCTCGCGCGAGCGGATGATTTAAGATAAACCTGATCGATCTGCTAATACCCATAGAAGACTGTTAAACTCAATGCGCCGACCCTTCACACCGATCCAACTTCGGTATACTCGGCAATATACCAGAGCCTCAACAAAAACCCAGGACATTCACACAGAATGGGACTCCGCATGATAGCCTGCCTTGAGGACAAAGTAATAATTCCAGTTACATCAATTGTGGCGTCACGATGGCCGCTGGTATCTGCCGGTATTATTTGCAATGAAGTTTACGGCATTAGCATAAAATTCGAGCAGTTCCAATGTCAGATACTGCTTAATCGATTACCGCCGCTCCATTGAACCGTTTGCTCGAAGGCCGACCTGCAGTGTTTCTAGCTCGTTACTCAGCCACCGCTTATGACGCTCTACAGCTTTGTCATAGTTGTCTTTTGTGTAGTAATCCTGGGGACTTATTTCGTTTCCTTTTCCCTGTATCTCATGCGGGCTATAAGATGGGAAACCAGCATCACTCCAGAATTCTGTTAAACCAATTAATCCGTAGAGCGGATCTGATGGAAGCTCTTCCAACCTTTGAGAAAGAAGCAACGCTATCCATCGCCTTTTCGAGTTCTCATAGTCCGCCAGTTCCGGAGAAGCTAGTATCGAAAGAAGCGCATCAGCGTGTTCCTCATCTGCATCTGAAATGGCAGCAAGCTCTGATAATTCAGGAACAGGATTAGAAATGACCTCTAACTTCTCCCTAGCAAACTCTCGAGTCTCAGTAATGTCAAGCAGCCTTTGATATTGTCCAAAGCCACGCCACCCTGATAACAAGTCGATCCAGGTCGGATAGAACATCTTCCGGAATTCTGCAAACGTTATTTTCATGGCTTAATTGATACTCCTGTAATTTTTCCTCCCGCGAAGAACATTCGATGCGTCACTGTACCATTTTCAACTATCCATTCAAACCTTCCGTCCATTCCATTAAAATGAACCTTCGATCTTATGCTGGATTTGTGGGCCAAGAGATCGATTCACACTTGAATCGGGGCAAAGCAATGATTCCGCTTACATCGCGTATGTATATATCATTCGACGGCGTCGCGATAGCCGCTTGTACCCGCTGGTATTATTTGCCTTTTCACCTGAACCAGTCCTGCTGTGCTTGCTTCGCCTTCCATCGGCGCTTCAAACATTCATCGGAATTATGAAATAATAATATCCCTCTGATTTTTAGCAGATTCTTCAAATGCTAACAAAAGAACGTCAAAAAGATCTTTTCCATCTGACGTGACGAAATAATTGCCCAGACTGGTTATTGCGGGGCTGATCCTGTTGCCCCATGGGGGTGCGGTGTTTAGATCTTCAAAGTCCCATACAATTTGGTTCGGCAGGAATTCTGATAGTTCATCACGTATAGTTAATAATTCCTTTTTGGCTTCGGCGGCGTGAGTTAGAGGAAGCGAGCCACTATAAAACCCCTTCATAATCAAAGGGAACCTGCTACCCCAATTGCCGTGTTCAAGCCTTATATAAATGGTTGAAAACCACGCCTTCAAAAAAGAGGCCGACCCAATTTCAAATCTTCTATTTCCAACCGACACAAAAAGACTCATTTTCCTATCTCCGTATAGGCGCATTTTCTTTTTATTCATTTTCGGGCAAATGATCTCGGGCGAAAATGAGAGTAAAAGATTCGATTTCGACAGACCGATACAATCGGCTTTCGGCTAAAAACGCCATTTTTCAGGGACGACTATTTAGGCTCAGAATAAACATAGCGCCTGCCTCATCAGGGAATCGGAGGGACTGTCTTCACCATTCGCTACTCACCGCTTACGTTGAATATCCGAATACTTCACCGGACCTGAATAATGGTGGCTGGCCCCCCAGATACCGAGTTTATTTCGCAAAACTTGTACTAATTAGGGTTCCATCCCCTATATTAATCAAGCAACGGTATCCGCTGAAGGAAAATGCAGACAGCGTGTCATTGATCAAATCTGCATCAGTATAACAATCTGCGCCTGATCCTTTTGGCAATTCTGCCTTCCAGATCACCTCATTTAAGATCGTATAGGCTACAAGATTTGAGAAGCGTTTGACGTCCTTATTCTCGTAAAATTCCATTAAGACGATTATTTGCTGGTGAGCTTCATTCCACCAAGCCCTCGTTACCCTGAAGGGACAAACGATTTCGGTTCCATCAATTTTAACAACGTTATCCTGAATATGTAGTACTCTCATTTAAGCCTCTGGGTCTTTATGATCGTTATGTTTGCCCGTTCTAGCAACTCCACTTGAGGATTACCACCGGGCTGTCCAAACGCTTCGCTCGCAGTGCTCCTCTGAATTCGAACACCACCTTGCACGCGAAGTGTAGCTAAATTCTCAGCTGAATTCGTCGGTGGAAGCGCACTATTTTCAATTGCGTCTGCACTGGAAACAGGCGGGTTCGGCGAAAGGAATCGTCCTATCGGGCCTGACTCGTTCCCGTAAGCTCTATAAAAGATCGAATCATCATCTAAAAGCTCGCTTCTAATGTCTCCTGTCGCATTGGGAGTATCTGAGCCTGCCGTCAATAATCGGCTAGGATTAGTGATCGGAACAGGATCAGGATCGGGATCAATGTGGCCAATTGTACTTGACGACCCGCCCGCAGAACCAAAGCCATCATCTAATGCTTCGCCACCAAGTGCTCCGCCTATAAGTCCTCCGAGCGCCTCACCAAGAAGTTTGCCGAGAGCCCTATCGACCTCATCCGGACACAGCAACCCCGCTTTAGCCAGATTTTCGATTGTCTTTATTCGGTAATAAAGCGTTAAGAGTAGAAACGTGAGGCCGACTACTGCCACTGCGGCTTTTCCTATTAGCCCGACTGCCCGCAGTGCCACTTTTAAAGCTCCACCTGCGAGAATGCCTGGACCTAGCGCATGCGTGAATCCTTCCGAAAGACCGTCGGTCAATGGGGACAATCCTAATGGATCAGTATACAAAATAGGGTCGTTGGCTGCGTATCCATAACGATTCAATCCACCTTGTGTTCCAATTGGATCTTCAGTCAGGAATCGTCCTTGTTATGGATCATACCAGCGAGCTCGGTAAAAAATCATTCCTGTGAGTTGATCCCGCTCTCGCCCTGTGTAGTCATATCGCGTCCGCGTACTGCCGGAGCTCTGTCCGTATGGTTCATACTGTAATCGCTCGACAACGACGCCATTCGAATCTGTCAAAGCAGTCGTGCTTCCAAGATGGTCAGGCAGGAAATAAATTGATCCTCCACCATCTGATTGCTTCAGCTTTGCGTCAACTGCGGGTGCATTCAGGTATTCGACCGGACTGCCACTACTTTGATCCAATACGACGTCGCTGCCGTCGTAAAGAAATTTGGTTGTATTCCCAAGAGCCGCTCTGCTTGATCTTCGGCCAAGAGCGTCATAGCCATAGCTAACGGTTTGTCCACTTGGCAAAGAAGCGCTTGTTAACCTGCCGCGAGCATCCCATTGATATTGAGTGGTGCCGAGGGGATCGGTCTTTGTTGCAGTCTGACCCTCATTGTCAAAGCTGTAAGTTAAGTTGAGCACTACGATTGGCTGCGTCGGCTGGGGTTAGATTTTGCGTTGCTGGCAGAAGCGAGGCCGACGCGAGTGAACTGATTGAAGCAATCCGCCCGTCGTCGTCATAGGAATAATGGTAATCCTCGATTGGATGGTTCGTCGCCGTAATATGAGGCAACCGCGTTAATCTATCGGCATTGTCATATGACATCCTGGTCGTTATGCCATTGGGACGCTGTACGCTGACCGGGCGCGACAGCAGGTCATATCCATAAGTAAACGTCTCCGTCCCTTGGTTTATTGTGCTTAGGCGACCAGCGCTGTCGTAGTTATAGGCTGCCGGTAACCGATCGGCCGCCGTCATCAATATGCATTCGTCGGCGCTGTTATAGCCGTAACTAACGGCTCCGTTGGGCGTGGTCTCTGACACTAGGCGATTTGCATCGTCATAAGCCCACTGAACAAACCCTGATTGACTGTCATCGATACGCGTGGGTCGTCCTGCGGCATCGTAATTGTAATTGACCACAGCGTCGGTGTAGGTAAGCTGGGTCGGTCGATCCATACTGTCGTATACGGCGCTGACTGGCCGACCAAGCCTATCAATAGTTCTTATCGCGTTGTTAGCTGCGTCATACTGAACGCTGGCAGCTCGCCCAAAAGGATCCCGAACGGATGTTCCTCGATCTAATTCATCGTAGGTATATGTTCGGGTGAAGCCTCGCTGGTCGCTCAGCACCGTAAGATTTCCGCGGCTGTCGTATGTAAAACTGACTATGCCGCCCAACGGATCGGTAGTCGTAGAGAGGAGGCCTCGCACGTCGTAGGTGTATCTGGTGACTCGCTGATTGGCAGAGACAGATGCTACGAGCTGATTTTCTGTGTCGTAAGCCCGACGGACAGTGCGTCCGATTGGATCTGTGTCCGAGATCGGTCTATTAGCATTATCATATGCTGTCATAAGTATCGAATAACTTACCCCATTTGCTGTTGAGGCGATGCTGTTCGACTACTTTCTTCCCCTTCGTCGGATACCACGCGTAGTCATGATAAAACGATGAGCCAAAAACGAACGCATAGACAAGTGGTGTGTGGAAAAAGAGTTTTTGCAGACCTCGCAATGGCCCGAACCACATCACGTCTCCAATTCGGCTGGCGAAATTGTCGCCTACGTGGAATTTTTCGATCTCTCGCTCGATGTCGTGACCCACGATTTCAATCTCTTCGACTCTTCCGACACCCAGTCCGGCCTCGTGCGCCAATCTAATGTATTTGATCGACATCGGATCGAAACCCATAATTTTTGCGGCGACAGCATCGATTGCCACCTGATCATCGGAGGCAAGAATCAGGTCTTTTTCAACGGGAATCATCGTTCGCGGTCCGGGACCGTTTCCACACGTTGTGCCGTCCATAACAGCGAACAGGCCTTTATGAATCTCTTTCTGGATCGTCAACAAATCAACCAGCGTTTCGTGAATCACGGAATGGGTATAATGACGTTTCGTATTGAGCAATCCACCGAAAGCATTCTTCATCGCTCCGGTTGTCGTCGTGTAAATGTGGCACTTTACAGTCGGTAAATGAACGATGTTTTTGCCGAGGAAGAATTTGGGAATAGTTATGCCTTCGGGATAAATATCGTGCAGCACGAGCATCTTTCCTTTGGGCTCGTACTTAACCCACTTCAGATCGGTCGGATCGCAATTATAACGGATTGGAATGTCATGCTTTTTAAAGACAGGCAGGTATTTGTTCAACCGCTCGCCTTTGTATGGATCGGTGACGACGGTATTGTTTTGAACGCATACCAGGTCTCTGAGACCCCCATCCTGTAATCCCAGAATCGTTCCCTCCAATTGCCACGGTGTCGTGTTTGCACCGGGATACGGGAAATGCCAGGAAATATTGTCTTTCAGAATTGTCGTCGCGGCAGGATCAAGATGCTGATCGACATTCGCCAGGTTTAATAATTTTCTGTAATCATCAATGACAGTGTTGGGTTTGGTTTTTATAACAACGACTCTAGCTCGGGACATCAAACCTCTCTCAATGAACGATAGTAGCAAAGTTTATGATTAAGACGCACGTTAGCGCCCACAGCACCAGGCATAAAATCAACGGCCTGTCCTTGTAAAGAATGTCAGTCGGACTGCCGCCTTCGTCGCACTGGTGCATCAAATAAAGATAACGAAACAATCCGTAAATTACAAAAGGCAGCGTATAGATCAGCTTGTCAGTATGAAATTTCGCCGTTGTTTCTGGTGAAACAGTATAGAGCGCATACGCCAGGACGGTTGATCCCAGCACAACGGTGTTCATCTGGTCCAGCAACTTTGGACTGTAATGCGCCAGAACTTTCCTGTGATTTGACGAATTCTCCATCACCGATAATTCGTGTCGTCGTTTGGTGAAGCCAAGGAACAACGCCAGCAGGAAAGTACAAAGCAGTATCCAATGTGACGGCGAAACATGAATAGCGACTGATCCTGCCACGACGCGGAGCACAAACCCGAACGCGATGATCATCACATCCAGAACAACGACGTGTTTAAGCGAAGAGGAATAAAAGAAATTGATTACGACGTAGAGCGCCAGCAGGAGGGCGAATCCGGTGTCGATGTAGACCGCCAGGGAAAAACCGAGAGCCATTACGAACGCGGACAGTGTTATTGCTGCTCCAAAACTGACACGGCCGGAAGCGATCGGACGAAGACGCTTTTTCGGATGCAACTGGTCTTCTTTGCGGTCCACCAGGTCGTTAATCAGATACAAACCGCTGGCTGCAAGGCAGAAACTTACAAAAGCAAATGCGCCCAGGCGAAGACGCCACGGATCGGTAAGCCCTTGCGCAAACACCAAAGGAGCAACGACGAAACCGTTTTTAACCCATTGTTTAGGCCTCATTGCCTCGACCAGGGCGCTGAAAGAGGGTATGAATCCAGCAGGGCTGAGGGCCTGAACGTTCTCTTGGCTCATTTATTATTACTCTTCAATTTCCGCCGCTGTAACAAGACCTGTCGAAACGGCTGATTATACCATAGCGAAACTCACCGCGTGTAGCCGAGGGGCGGCATCTGCAAGTCACACTAATGGCGCTATTTGCCTAAATCTTGAATCGACTGATTTCGACCTTTACGTTAATGGTTTCAGAAATAGCGCAATCTTTCCAGATCGTACCCATGTAGCGTAGGCTTCCAGCCTGCGTAAGTTTCCTAATTGTGCGATTTAGATCGAACCTGTTCGTCTGTTTATGTACGCAGGCTGGAAGCCTACGCTACATGCTATCCTTTGAAGAAATTCTTCAGGATAAACCAGACGTTAGCGGGGCGTTCTGCCAATCGGCGCATAAAGTAAGGATACCAGGCATTCCCGTATGGAACATACACCCGAAGCCCGTAGCCTTCCTTAATCAGTGATTCCTGCAAATCGCGACGGATTCCGAACAGCATTTGGAATTCGAAGCGTCCTTTGCCAATATTGTTTTCACCGGCAAATTTTTTCGTCGCTTCGATCATGGCTGGATCGTGCGTAGCAATGCCATGATAGATGTTCGAGGGAAGCAGCATCTTCATCAATTTGACGTAGTTCTGATCGACGTCCTCCTTTTTCGGAAAGGCGACCGACGCTGGCTCTTTGTATGCGCCTTTGCAAAGACGAATGCGTGCGCCAATCTTCAGCAGATCCTCGACATCTTTTTCCGTCCTGTAAAGATAAGCTTGCACAACTATGCCCACGTTATCGAATTCCGCGCGAAGGCGACGGAATACTTCAAGAGTCGTGCCGGTGTGCGCCGAATCTTCCATGTCGATCCGGACAAAGTTTTCGAAGCTGCGAGCAGTTTCTACAATCTTCCGAGTGTTCTGGTAACAGATCTCGGGATCGATATCGAGTCCAAGCTGAGTCAGCTTAACCGAGACATTGGAATGAAGTCGCTCGCGGTCGATTGTCTGCAGGATTCGGTTATATTCAGTGACCTCACCGTCAGCCTCTGACGCACTTTTTATCGACTCGCCAAGATGATCGAACGATGCGGTGATGCCTTTCGAGTTAAGATCACGAATCGCGCCCAATGCTTCTTCGAGAGTTTCGCCGGCCACAAAACGTTTGGTGATCTTTTGAAATGTCGATGAACGAGAGGCTACATCACGCAGACCTTCCTGACGCGATAAATAGAGCAGAGCGCTCTTGCTTAAACTCATACGGCACGGATCCTCTGGTAACTTCGATCTAGGATGAATGTTACAGCCAATTGACTGGGATAGTATATCCAAGCCCGGAATAAATTAAAGGTTACGGCGACGATCTGGCTGTCTCCGAAAAGACCTTGGTGACGAAAGAAATCAGTTTGTCGTAATAGGCTGTGCCGCCAACCTTTGCGAGGTTATCATGGCCACCGCCATGAATTTCATAAAACTCTTTCGGCTGTTTCGCTGAGTCGTACAGTTCGCGACCCAGTTTAAACGGTACAGTTTCGTCCTGATCGCCCTGTATAATCAAGACCGGGCTCCGGACCAGCGGTATTTTGCTTATCGAATCGAATCTGGAATGAAGAAACCAGTAAAATGGATACACAGGTACGTAATGGCTTGCCATCGCGCGAATTGATGTAAACGAGGCTTCGATGATCAATCCCGCAACGGGTTCTCGCGATGCCAGATCAATCGCGACCGCACCACCAAGAGAATGCCCGTACACGAAGAGTCGATTTATTGAAATATGCTTCTGATTGCCAAGATACTCGTAGGCGCTCATAGCGTCGGCATAGAGTCCTTCTTCGTCCGGATGGCCATCACTTTTACCGAATCCGCGATAGTCAAACACGAAGATGCTTATGCCACGACGTGCCATCTCCTCAAACCAATCGCGTCGGTGAGTCACGTTTCCGGCATTGCCGTGCATGTACAAAATGACAGGGCCGTTTTCTACGGCTGCGCTTATGTACAAACCGTGCAGGTGTGTTCCGTCTTTGCTGTCAAAGAATACGTCTTCGACTCGCGAGCCGGAAGGCAAGTTCCAATCAAAAAGAGACCAGTTTCCACCCGGAAACTTTTGAGGCTGGAAAACAACGTGTGGCTCGATCAGACGGCCTACCAGACCTGTGCCGAAGAAGGCGATTAAGCACAGCAGCAGAAACATCCCGATGCGTTTTTTGAAGCGTTTATTGATAATGGGATCCTTCCGAATATCGCATTTGTGTCGCGTTCTGTCAGATTTTGCTAATGGCTCGGTTTAATAAATTCGCTGATTTTCTCGTAGTATTCTACCCCGCCGATGACAACAATGTCACCGTGCGCCGCACCTTTGATCTCGTAAAAAGATTTTGGCTCGTTAGCGGCCTGGTAAAGTCTGCTTCCAAGACGGAACGGAACCGTTCCATCTTTGTCCCCGTGGACAAATAACACCGGGACCTGAACACGCCTGATCTTGCGTATCGAGTCGTATTTTGAATGCAGAAATAATCGAAACGGAAATATCGGAACGATGTGACCAGCCATATCACTAATGGATGTGAAGGATGATTCGACTATCAATCGTGACAAGTGGACACGAGTTGCGAGCTCAACCGCGATCGCGCCGCCCAGGGAATGCCCGAGGGCCGAGATTCGCTCCGGTGCAATTCGTCGATTGTTTCGCAGGTATTCATAGGCGGCAACCGCGTCATCATAAATGCCATGCTCAATAGGAATTCCTTCGCTCTGACCGTAGCCTCTGTAATCGAATGAAAAAATCGATATGCCGCGCTTGACTAATTTTTCAATCCATTGGCGGCGGCGCGTCACGTTCTCAGCGTTACCGTGAATGCAGATCAGCACGGGAGCATCGGAATCTGCCGCGCAAGCGTACCAGCCGTGCAGGCGTGTACCATCCTTGCTGGTAAAGAACACATCTTCGATTGATGATCCCGGCGGCAAGTCCCAATTCGAAAGCGACCAGTCGCCGTTCGGAAATTTGACAGGGCGATAAACGATTGCTGGTTCGATCAGGCGTGCGCCTACCCCGATACCTAGGACAGCGAACAGGAGTAAGAGAATGGCTGCAGTCAGATCTTATACCTTGCGTAAATGAGTTTAGCGGTCGCCGCCCTTAAATAGCAGTGGTCGCGGCGGACGACGGAAATGCTGGCGCGGACTTGACCGCATCGATTTGGACTGTGTGACGACGCTCGTGCTGTCCGATCGCAATAGCCCATTTATACATGTTCCACTCGCCAAATAACGGATGTGGCGCGACCAGTTTTGTCGGATCGACCGCGGACAGGTTCTCCATCGCGGCCAGCAATTTTTCGCGAGACAACGACAGTGCTTCCAGCAACTCTGATTTACTGATCCCGGATTTCGGATGGACGAGTTCTGGCGCATTCACACTGGAATCATGATGCGGAATTCTCAGATGATCCAGGCAAGGTAGAACTGATTCTTCGTCGGTGTCCGGAGTGTGGCCGAGCGATTTGCCTTCTTCGGTCTTTTTGTGAAGAAGCATCCCGACCCTGGTTTCAAGGATGTTAAGGTGGTTAAGGACTTCACCTATCGACCATTTGTCTGCTGACGGACGAAAGTCTAACTGTTCCTGTGTCAATCCGTCGACTTTTCGCAGCAGATGTTCTCGTTCTGCCGCGTTGGCGTCGGCAATCTCGCGCAGTCTCTTGTTCATTTAAACCTCCGGCCCGGATTTATTGTTACAGGAATTATATTCAATTTCGCCAAACACATGGCGGATCCTGCGCCTAGTCCGCGGCTTCGATTTCAGGCCGGTCCAAAAGATTTGAAAAAACGGATCGCCACGAGTGTTCCAGCTTGCTGACCGTCTCGTTAATAACCATCTGCCCGTTAAGCATAATCTGCAGAGTCGAACCGCCTGTCCTGCCAAGCGCCGCGCATGCCACGTTGTGCCGACCGCAAATCTCCAGCAGCTTACTGAAATTTTCAGGAGCAAGGGAAACTACAATTCGCGAAGGCGATTCGCTGAACAATTCCGTCAGCAATGACAAATCTGTTTGCCATTCAAGCTCGACGCCGATCCCCGGCCGTCCGTGGCTGGAAAAACAGCTTTCCGCGATTGTTACCGCCAGTCCGCCATCAGAACAATCGTGAGCCGAATTGATCAACCCGGAGTTGATGGCTTCCAGGCAGGCTGAATGAATAGCTTTTTCCCGCGTCAGATCGAGATGCGGCAGTTTACCTGCGATTTTGCCGCAAATGTGGCTCAGGAATTCCGAACCGCCCATATCATCTTTAGTTTCACCGATCAGTACTACCAGATCGCCGGCATTTTTGAAGCCGCTGGTTACGATATGATTTGTTCCTTCGCTCAATCCAACCATTCCGATTACCGGAGTGGGATAGATGCCTTTGCCGTCCGTCTCATTATAGAAACTGACGTTGCCACCGGTCACTGGAGTTCCAAACGCATTGCAGGCCTCAGCCAGTCCGTCAATGGTCTCGCTGAAATCCCACATTACTTCAGGTCGTTCCGGCGACGCGAAGTTCAGGCAATTTGTCACTGCCACCGGTTTAGCTCCGCTGCAAACAAGATTGCGCGCGGCTTCCGCTGCAACCAGCTTTATTCCTTCTCGCGGATTCAACTGGCAATACCGACCGTTTCCGTCCAAAGTCATTGATAGTGCTTTTCTAGTTTCCTTCAAGCGGATAACTGCGGAATCGGAACCTGGCTCAACAATCGTATTAGTGCGAACCTGATAATCGTACTGACGATAAACCCACTCTTTCGAGGCGATGTTAGGCGAGGTCAGCAGCCGTTCCAATGCGTCCGCTGGAGGAATCATACAGGATTCAATAATCGAACGAACATCAATTTCAGCAGTCGCCAAATCTCGCGGCTTTAACGGACGGTTGTAAACAGGAGCGAGATCGGTCAGGCATTCATTGGGAATCTCGGCGACAATCTCTCCATTTTGTCTGACGCGAAGAAGACCGTCGTCGGTGACAAACCCGATGACAACGGCGTCCAGCTCCCATTTCTTAAAGATGTCGATTACTTCGCGCTCGCGTCCTTTTTCCGCGACCAGCAGCATGCGTTCCTGAGATTCGCTCAGCATTATCTCGTACGAAGTCATGCCGGGCTCGCGCTGCGGCACCAGCGACAATTCTATTTCGATTCCGTTACCGGCGCGACCACCCATCTCGCATGTTGAGCAAGTCAGACCAGCGGCGCCCATATCCTGAATTCCGACGACAGCTCCGGATCGCATTGCCTCAAGGCAGGATTCCAGCAGCAGCTTTTCATAGAATGGGTCGCCGACCTGAACGGTCGGACGTTTCTCCATCGCTTCTTCGTCAAATTCAGCTGAAGCCATCGTCGCCCCGTGAATTCCATCGCGACCCGTTTTAGCGCCGACATACAGAACCGGATTGCCGATTCCTTCTGCCTTGCCAAGGAAAATCTGATCGCGCTTTACCACGCCAAGCGCAAATGCATTCACCAGGGGATTCAGCGAATAGACCGGAGCGAAAGATACTTCGCCTCCGATTGTGGGAACGCCGAACGAATTGCCATACGATCCGATTCCGCGAACTACGCCGTTCATTATAGAGCGATTCCGATGGGCATCGCTTCCGTTTTCAAGCGGTCCGAAACGCAGGGAATTCATTGCAGCCACCGGTCGCGCGCCCATAGTGAAGATGTCGCGCAATATGCCGCCCACGCCGGTTGCAGCGCCCTGGAAAGGCTCGATAAATGAAGGATGGTTGTGCGATTCGATCTTGAACGCCACGCACCAGTCGCCGCCGATGTCGACGATTCCAGCGTTTTCGCCTGGTCCCTGCACTACAGCTTCACCTTTTGTCGGAAGGCGTTTTAGATGGACGCGCGAAGACTTGTACGAGCAGTGCTCTGACCACATTACCGAGAAGATTCCGAGCTCAGTCAGGCTAGGATGCCTGCCCAGCATCTCGCATATTCGATCGTATTCTTGTGGAGTAAGTCCGTGTTGGGAAATAACTTCCTGAGTTATTTGATTATCCGTCATAATCGGTGGTCGGTAGCCGGTGGTGGGTGATCGGTACTATTAATCCCGAGCACTGACCACCGACCACCTTCTTTTCATGCCTTTACAAGTTCGGAGATTGTTGCCGCCAGCGATTTAAAAACCACTCGACCGTCGGCGCTGCCAAGAAGTTCCTCGGAAGCTCTTTCCGGATGCGGCATAAGTCCAAGAACGTTTCGCTCGCGGTTGCAGATTCCCGCGATGTTGGCTCTGGAGCCATTCGGATTCGATTCGCGGGTTATGTCGCCGACTTCGTTGCAGTATCTGAAGATTATCTGGTCTTCGGCTTCCAGCATATCCAGCGTCGCATCGTCGCAAAAATAGTTGCCTTCAGCGTGCGCGATAGGAACGTTAAGAACGTGACCCTGCGAGCAAAGGGAAGTGAACGGCGTGTTTGTGCTTTCGACTCGAATGTTAACGTAATCGCAGATGAACTTTAGCTCTTCGTTTCTCAACAGCATCCCAGGCAGCAGTCCGGATTCGCAAAGAACCTGAAACCCATTGCAGATGCCCAGGACAAATCCACCGCGCGAGGCAAACTCTTTAACAGATTGCATAACCGGGGAAAAGCTGGCGATCGCTCCGCAGCGAAGATAATCACCGTAGGAAAATCCTCCTGGAAGTATGATGGCATCACAATCGCCAAGTCCGGTGTTGCCGTGCCAGATAAAGTCTACCGGCTGTCCTATTACTTTACTGATAACGTGATAAGCATCGTGATCGCAATTTGATCCGGGAAAGACTACAACGCCGAATTTCATTAGCAACCTGCCTCTGTAGAGAATTTGCCGTCCAGAAAAACAGATAAGTGTGCCCGCATGCTCAGTGTTTTGCAAGTCAATAATGGGCTTCTGCCAATAATGCCTTTCGGTCGCCCGAGTAGTCATCAGCAGGTGAGGATTGATTAATTCGATCGGTTCGCGTTAGGATATGATTATCGTCTTCTTCTGCAGGTTTTCTAACGCGGTCGCGATTGAGAAAAGGGAGCTATGACATCTCCGCCGAATGTAATTTGCGCTCAATGCGGTTCGGTGAATCCGGCTACAAATCGATTCTGTCGGACTTGCAGGACGGTGATTGAGACAGCCCCCGTTCAACAACCTGTCTATGCAGTGCCGGTATATGCGCCAGTCCAGCCGCGCCCGGGGTTTGATTGTCCGTTTTGTCATACAAACATCCCTCCATTCAGGCAAAGCAAGATCTCATCCGCAGGCTGGGCAATACTAATCATTATGATTTTTGTTTGTTTTCCCCTGTTTTGGATCGGATTTCTGATAACGGAAGAGCAGAGCATTTGTTCGCAATGCGGGATCAAATTGGGTTAACGTCCATCAGGACAACCGGATTTTCTCTAAACAATCTTTGCCATAACACGTACAATTATGTTAGCTGCTAACCAGATTGGATTTCTGTTCAATGCGTGAGTTCGTTGTTGCGTTCAAATTGATGGTCGTTCTGTGTGCGGTGTCGGCGTTGGTGTGGCCTATTGGAGCCTCCATGCATTCGGCTAATAAGACCGCCGATGACACCTGGAGTTTTACTCTCTCCGATGCAGAGGGAAAAAGCCATTCGCAGATCGAATGGAAAGATTCAAAGGCCGTAGTACTGCTTTTTATCGGCGCTGATTGCCCGATCTCAAACGCATATGCGCCAGAGATAAACCGCGTTGTGACTGCCTATTCAGGGAAACAAGTACGGTTTTACCTGATTCATTCCGATCCTGATATCACTGGCGAACAGGCGCGCAAACACGCGGCAGACTACGGCTATCGCTTTACAGTACTGCTGGATCCAAAGCAGGTCCTGGCAAAAAAATACGGCGTCTCGATTACGCCGACATCGGTTCTTCTTAACCCTGAAGGCGAAATGCTTTACAGAGGTCGCATCGACAACCGATACATAGATCTGGGTCAGCAACGTGAAACAGTAACTGAACATGATTTACGAGACGCGATAGGCGCGATTCTGGCCGGAAAGCCTGTCGCTGAGCGCGTAACAAAGCCGGTGGGTTGTTTTCTGCCGCCGGCTGCCCACTAACAAACTTTATTTCGGATGATTAGAGATGACTAGAACAAAACTGATTCTCCTCTCAATACTTGCGATTGGCGGCCTCGTTTTGCTTGTCACGCCCGGTCACGTTTCAAGGGCGGCATCGCTCTCCAATGAAAATAATACCGGCGACAACACCGTCACCTATAACAAGGACATCGCGCCGATTCTTTATAAGAATTGCACATCCTGTCATCGAGCAGGTGAGGTGGCTCCGTTTACGCTGCTCGACTATAAAGATGCGGCTAAGCATGCACAACAACTCGCACTGGTGACACAGTCGCGTTATATGCCGCCGTGGAAACCCGAACCAGGTTATGGCGATTTCCAGGACGTTCGTCATCTCAGCGATGCAGAGATCGCTCTTATTAAACGCTGGGCAGACAACGGAGCGCCCGAAGGCAAACCTTCCGACCGCCCACAGCCACCGGTGTTCACGGATGGCTGGCAAATGGGTACGCCGGATCAAATCCTCAAAATGCCGGAAGCATACAAGCTTTATGCGGAAGGCCGCGATGTTTATCAGTGTTTTGTGTTACCGCTTAACAATGACGACGACAAATACGTCGCGGCGATTGAATTTCGCCCAGGCAATCGGAAGGCTGTACACCACGCTCTGGTATTTCTGGATAACACAGGAACGGCCAGAAAGCTTGATGCCCAGGACCCCGACGTCGGTTATCGCAGTTTTGGCGGCGTAGGATTTCGCCCATCCGGAGGATTAGGTGGATGGGCGCCAGGAGCCTCGCCCTATCGTTTACCGGATGGTATTGGGCGTCCGGTGAAAAAGAATTCCGATGTGGTTCTCCAGATCCATTACCATCCGACTGGAAAGGCCGAGATGGACCAGTCAACTATCGGGATTTATTATTTAAAGACCCCTCCAAAACAGATAATCTACTCGCTGCCGCTGGCGCAGCCTAGATTGGATATCCAGCCCGGCGATCATAACTATAAAGTCACTGCAGCATTCACTGCCCCGACTGATGTCGAAGTCGTCGGCTTAGCGCCGCATATGCACCTTCTGGGGCGCGAAATGAAAGTTACAGCTGTTTTGCCCGATGGCTCAACCAAACCATTAATATGGATCAAGGACTGGGATTTTAACTGGCAGGGGCAATATCTGTATCAACAGCCTCTGTTCTTTCCGAAGGGGACCAAATTTCAGCTGGATGCCGTCTATGACAATTCAACCGATAACCCTCGGAACCCCAGCAGTCCGCCTAAACGGGTGACCTGGGGCGAACAGACAACAGACGAAATGGCTCTCTGCTTTATATCGATAGTGGTAAAAGATGAAGCTGAGATGGCCAGCATGCGCCGCGCATTTATTCAGCAGATGGCAGGCGGCGGTCGGCCATAAGCAAGATTCTGAGTACAAGCTTTAGCTTAGCTGTTCAAAAAGCAGTGGCCCGAAAGGCTGTACGCTGAGCTGGTTTATCTGGCCGAATAGCTTTGGTATTTCGGATCGGAATCCAATTGCTGTTTTGACAGAAAAGCCCAAATCCCCGGATTTATTTTGGATGCAATCCCATAATAATTGTGGTCGTGCCCTTTAATAACTGTAAGGTCGACCGAGAAGCCCGCTTTTTTCAATGCTTCGGTTGTGGCGTTTACATCATGTAAAGGAAAGAATTGATCTTTGTCTCCTACCGTTATGGAAATAGGCAATTTGCGTTTGGCCTCCTCCATGAATCCAAATTCGGATTGGTCACGCCATGCGCCGGCGTGAATGGCTACGGCCGCAAAGTATTCCGACTCTAACATGCCCATATAAAGAGCGAATACTGCTCCCGCCGAATGACCGAAGAGGTAGACTTTACGGGGATTGACGGAGTATTTAGTTTTTACCGCTTCGACAACATCATGGATAAAATCTGGCCCATCGACGCCTGTCGACCATCCTTGAGAATTATTCGCATCCGGGGCGACCAGAATAAAGCCTTCTTTGCTGGCGACTTCTCTCCATTGTTGAATCAAAGATGTTCCGTCTCTCCCCGATCCGTGCAATGCAATCATCAATGGGGCAGAGGGTTTAAGATTGTCCGGAACGAACAGATAATAAATTCGGCTCTTCCCGCCAGAGTTGATTGTTTCCCGGCTGGCCTTATCAGCCGATACGGGCAGAGCAAACAAAAGCGACGTCAGAACAACGACGATAAAAACGATGCGTTTCATTGGCTTTCCTTATCTATGCAGACGTGAAATAAATTTAGACTAGAAATTTTCGCCGATCCAGGAGCTTAAAGACGACCAGGACACAACCAAAATAAAAATCTGAAGGGCAATAAATCCCAGCCAGCGATTCAGGTATCGTTTCATCTCTTTGCGTGCTTGATCCAGTTCCGCGTCCTGAATGTTGACGTCACTGTAACGCCAACACCAGTAACCGACCGCAAAAGCACAGAATATCGACAGGCACAAACCTTCAACAACGTAGACTCTTGAGCTCATCACGTATGCGGCGATATCGATCAGGACAGGGAGCAACATAGTAAAAGTGCTTGCAGCGCGGATGGAATTGGCCCAACTGCAGGCCGCTGCAATGTACGTCGACATGATTGCGCTTCTTATTGCGTAATCGGGATCAACCGGCTGACCGCAGTAGATGCATTGTTCCCGGCCGAAAAGGAGCGTCTCGCCGCAGGAAATACACTTCATTACCGGTGTTACATCTGGCTTGGAAAAGAGTGATTTACGCATGTCGTTGAGGCACCTATGCGTTTCGATTGGCACAAGGATGAATGATATATAGCGTGCTTCGGGCCGTTCCGCAAGCGGAAGGAGTGACAATAATTTGAAATCGGCGGCCAGCGCGAGCTATCACGCCGGCCGCTATTGGAGGTCAATTAATGGCAAGTTCCTGAATTGGCGAGAGCCTGAACCTCGGCGTTTGTCAACGCGCGATTGAACAGGTGAATTTCATCCATTACCCCAACCAGCTTGCCATCAAACCCCGGCTGTCCTGACGTGCCAAAGAACAATGGCTGCGTGCCATAATCGATCGGGAATCCGGCGTTTGCCTGACCTTCCAGCACTCCGTTGATGTACAGCTTCACCGTTGTGCCGTCATAACTGCCGGTAATGTGATAAAACTGGCCAGCGACAATATTGGTGACTGAACCGGCAAAGACCTGCGTGCCGCCGCCTGATGTTATGTAGAACCGAATCTGGTCCTGGCTGCCAATTCTTAGCTTCAGAAGGTTATAACCTTCGAACTGGCTGGATCGCGAGTTCTGTTTAAACACAATATATTGCAGTCCCGGCACACTTGCCCCGGGGCTGTCCAGCGAATCGAATCTAACCCAGGCATCAACTGTAATCTTGGAGGGCTTCAGATCTGGCGAATCAGGTACCTGCACGAAGTTTGTACCGTTGAACTGGAACCCCTGGCCGACCACGGCCGGAGCGAACCCTGGATTATTTACCCGCGCGCCGTTGTTTCTGTCGAAGAAGTCGGTCGCGTCACCTTCACCTCGCCACCAGCCGACCAGACCATTCAATGGTATTGATGTGCAAGGTGGAAGTACGGTAACAGTGACGGTCGAACTGTCTCTAACCTGCCCGTCAGTTGTAGCGAGCTGCAAAACGTAACCACCCGGATTGGTAAACGATGCCGTCGTTGCAGGCGTTGACGCATCGCCAAACGTGACGGGACCCGGCCCGCTGACGACGCTCCAATTAGAGCTTAACACGGCGGTAGAGTCGCTGGGATCAGTCGCGCTTCCGTTCAGAGTAACAGTCGTGGTGGGCTGGCTAATGGTTTGATCCGGCCCAGCGCTGACTGACAACGGATTGCAAATACCGAAATTCATCGCGTTGAAGATCGACTGAATCTCGGAATCCCCCAGAGCGCGATTGAACAGGTGAACTTCATCCAGAACGCCGGCCAACTTGCCGTCGAATGGCTGATTTGTTGTTCCCAGGAACACCGGTGTTGTTCCGTAATCAAGTGGGAATCCGGCGAACGACTGCGATTCCAGCACGCCGTTGACATACAATTTCGCGTTAACGCCATCGTATGATCCCGCGACGTGATAGAACTGTCCCTGAGTTACTACGGTTGCCGAAGTCACGATCACCTGATTGCCCGCAGCCGAGCTCACGTAAAACTGGAATCTGTCCTGACCATTCACGCGGTTCTTAACCAGAGCGTAACCTTCAAAGAATGACTGTCGCGTATTTTGTTTGAAGATCAGATACTGCAATCCCGGCAGGCTCGCTCCCGGCGTATCCATCGAATCGAACCTGACCCACCCGTCTACCGTGAGGTTTGCGGGTTTCAACGTCGGGTTATCGGGGATCTGCACGAAGTTCGTGCCATTAAAGGTGAAGCCACGGCCGTCTATTGCCGGACTGAACGTCACTCCATTAACGGTGGTGCCGTCGTCTGCGTTCAGAGATGAATCGCCCGCATTGCCTTCTCCAGTCCACCATGCGGCCAGACCCGATGGAATTGCAACGCACGGTGAATCAATTCTGATTTTGACATCGCTCGAAGATGAGAGTTGTCCGTCGCTCGCGGTCAGGCGAAGCACATAGACTCCCGCAGCGCTGAACGACGCGGTTGTCACAGTGTTGCTTGCATCCCCAAACGTGACGGTGCCGGGACCGCTGACCTCAGTCCATGTTGAAGTGAGTGTTGAGCCAATCGGAAATCCATCGTCAGTGACGGTTCCGTTAAGATTCGCGGTTGTTCCCGGGAACGGAATCTCCTGATTCGTTCCAGCGTTTACCACCGGCGCCTGATTTACCGGAAATACGGTAATCGTAACGTCAGAAGTTCCTGTGAGCTGTCCATCGCTTGCAGACAGACGCAGGACGTAAGTGCCTGCCGCACTGAAAGAGGCTGTTGTCGAAGCCGCATTTGGCGAAGTGAAAGTAGCAGTGCCGGGTCCGCTGACCTGGCTCCATGAAATCGATAACGTGCTTGCCAGTGGCAATCCATCGTCGGTTACGCTTCCGCTCAATGCCGCGGTAGCAGGCAACTCTATTGTCTGGGCCGGTCCGGCGTTCACTACCGGCACCTGATTAACCGGTAACACTGTGATTGTGACATCAGAACTGGCGGAAAGCTGCCCGTCACTCCCAGCCAATCTTAATACATAGGTTCCAGCGGCACTGAAGGCCGCGCTGGTCGATGTAGCGTTGGGAGGTGTAAACGTCACGGTGCCCGGGCCGCTTACTTTACTCCACAAGACAGTGACTGTGCTGCCTACCGGGAATCCGTCGTCGCTTACGCTACCGTTCAACAGAGCATTGGCTGGCAGCTCGATAGTTTGCGGCGCTCCGGCATTAACGATCGGAGCCTGATTCACCGGCAGAACCGTGATTGTGACGTTTGATGATCCTGAAAGCTGACCGTCGCTTCCGGTCAGTTTCAACACATATGTGCCGGCCGCGCTGAAAGACGCAGTGGTCGAAGCCGTGTTAGCAGGATTGAAAGTGACTGCTCCCGGTCCACTGACTTTGCTCCAGGCAACTGTCAGAGTGCTGCCCAGCGGGAATCCATCATCGGTAACGCTGCCTTTTAAGAGAGCATTGGCCGGTAATTCTATTGTCTGCGCGGGTCCTGCGTTTACGATCGGAGTCTGATTAACTGGTAAAACCGTAACCGTGACATCAGAGCTGCTGGTAAGCTGACCGTCGTTTGCCGACAATCGCAATACATATGTGCCAGCAACGCTAAATGACGCGTTTGTAGAAGGCGAATTTGGAGCGCTGAATATCACGGAACCCGGTCCGCTGACCTCGCTCCATGACTCCGTCAACGTTCCACCTGCTGGCAATCCATCGTCGGTGACGCTGCCGTTAAGAGTGACGCTCGCGGGCAGTTCTATGGTTTGCGACGGTCCAGCACTTACAACCGGAGCCTGATTCTGCGGAGGCGGCGGTGGCGATGAACCGACCGGCTTCTTGATCTTGCCGCCGTCGACGTTCAAATTGTTTGATACAACAGTGCCGAACAATTTTCCGCCGACTTTTACCTGACCATTCGGCGCTTGCACGTTTGCGAATACTTCTGAATTCTCGCCGATGTGGAGACCGTGATTCGCAATGTTTATCGAGAGCCACGAGCTGTTTGTCGACGAGCCGACGTCATCGCAGTCCCCGATATGTACTCGGCCGGCTACGTTTAGAATTATGGGTCCGACGACTTTGAGTTTGCTTTCGTATCCGAGAGTCAGCGATTGAAGATTGTAGACGGATGCCTGACTGCTTCCTGCCACACCAAAGGTAAAACCGGAGTAATCATTCGCAAGAAATTCACCATACGTCCCAGGGGGAACTTCTATTTGACCCGTTCCGTAGTTCGTCGTCAGATTGCGCAGCGTCGAGAAGTCGCCTGCGCTCTGACCGTGATGACGAATAGTTACGTCTCTTGTTCCGGCCGGAGATGGCGGAGGCGCGACGGGGTTTATAGCAACGGGATCAGTGCGCCGCACGACGTGGCGAAGCCTTACGCCTGTACTGATGGAGATTGAATAGTTAGACGGCAGTACGCTTCCGTCGCCGTCGACAGTGCCCTGATAACGAGGAGAACCAAATTTCTTTACGGTCGGAGTTCCTGGTACCAGCAGATCCTCAGTTATCTCTGCGCCAGCATCCAGATCGACGTGCTCAGCCGAAACCAGTTGAATCGACCCATCGACCAGTCCTGATATGTCCGGGGCATGACGCAGGGTGACAAGCAACGTCTCGTCAGGCGAAGCAGGCTGAACCGGCTCATTTCCTGTCGAATGGCGAGCGGCCGGCCGGCCGGCTTTCGGCGTCGTAAATGACGTAGCTGCCAGCGATGGCAATAGCATCGCTGAAATCAACGCATAAACAAAAGCCGATCGGATGGCGAACGAAATGCGCCTGGAAGAGACAATATTACTGTGACGAAGCGACGCAGATAGATTCATGGGATACGCTCCTGTGCCAGTCAATGTAAAATCAACGCTTTTGATTCGACCGATCTGTTGAGTCGGCGAAACAGGAGGGCGAAGGTGGTGCGTGATTTACGCGTTACAAATCAACAAGCCTTTAAGGGGTCTAATAGAAAACCATGATCCTCTTTGTCTTTGACTACCCTTTTTGCGTTTCTGTCGGGGACACTGGTCCGGTTTGGCGGGCTGCTCTGGCACCGGGCCGGCAATTCCTACGTTAAACGCTCTAATCTTTCCTCTTTTATTCGGAACTATTGTTTTATTACGAACTTTTGCGCTTCACGAGATCTTTCTCGCGGCCGGAACATTATCGGACAATTGCTCTTTAAAGATTAGGCCGCGGCGGGAGGACATAAAAATGTTTAAGAAAGCCGGGCCCGAAACTCATTGGGAGTGTAAAACAATTTTCAACAAAAATCAACAATTGTAAGGTGAGGGGATGCGGAATCTGAAGCCGGCGACCAGACTTGAACTGGTGACCTACTGATTACGAATCAGTCGCTCTACCAACTGAGCTACGCCGGCGCTTCGAATGCGGCAGATCATAATACCCGCTAAAGCGCAGGCAGACAAGAGCGAATGGCGATTGGCCTGTGTATAACTTGAAGCGTTACCTGCTCTTTTTAAACACATCTATTGCCAGCGGAATTGTGCTCAAAGCGCCGATGCCGATCAACGCCCATCCAGCCTTCTTGCGGGCGCATTTGTCTATTTTATTCGCCAGCATAAATCCGATTCCGGTACCCAGGGCAACGCGAGTTCCCGCAATAAGAATTAATTCAGGCACTGACAGGGTTGCAGTTTTCATAAATGTCTCCTTCGAGGTTCCATCCGCAAATTCTGTGTGAGTTCGTACTCGCGCAGTCAGGTGGAATCTTAAAACCTTCCGTTTGAAGGGGTACTGCGAAGTTGCCTACAGGTGTTCTGCGGTTTGGTTAACGTTCCTATTGACGTTTAGTTTTCAGACACAGCAGACCAATATCTGTATTGAATTCCGGTGATTTTGTCAGTTGAGATGTGACGTGCTTAAGCGATTTGGCTGGCATATCTATTGCACCGACACCTTTGCGGCAATGTGTCCACATGCCGATTCACGGACAGGAGGTTTGGATGAGTAATAATCCAAGAAGGAACACACGTTCTTCAGGTCAGGGAACTACGGGAACTGATGGCGTGAAGAATAGATCGCAGATAGCGACTTCTGACCAACCCGCGGATCAGAGTCTATCTATGGAATCCACGAGCGAATCTTCAAACGCACCAAACAAGAGCGAAGATCAATGGACCGCGCCAGGTGGATATGGATCACGCAATATGGGACCGTCGACCTCAGGATCGACGTATGGGCGAGAATCCTGGAACGAGTTCTCTCGACGAGGTCCGCAGCCACCGGAACGTAAACAGGCGCAGGCGTTTGATAGAAATCCCGACGAGCGCATGAATTTCTACGATCAGAATCGCCCGACCCACGAATGGGAGCGGAACGAGGAAACCGATTTTCCAAGAGAAGGAATGGGCAGACCGCGTGGGGATTATGGACGGGGGCGAGGTTTAAATTCCCCCGATGCTGACAGAAGAGAGTTCAGCAGTGAACAATGGCACAATTCAACCAATCCCGGATACGGGCGCGACACTGGTTACGACGTAAATCGACGGGGCGGGTGGCAGCGACGCTCTGAGGATGAAAGTGCCGGTCGCCAGGACTACGGACGATCAAGCGGAAGGTTTGGGGCAGAACGCGGAAACCGGGAATTTGGACAGTCTCGCGGATACGAGGATCAACAGCGTGGCGGTCGTTATTCGGCTGAACAGGGATCGGGCAGAGGTGAGCGCAGTGAACGCATGCCTGGAGGAACGCAGCCATCAATGCCACGGCGGGATGATGATTACGACCGAGGGAATCGCGAAACGACCGGGCAACACCGCTATGGCGGTCGACCTGAGCGCGATCGGGATCAGAGACGATTCGATCGGCAGGAAAACGATTGGAGTCATCACGAAGAACGCGGTCGCGATTATGATCGCTGGGAAAGTGAACACGGTTCGGAAGGTGGTCGCGGGATGACCCGAGGCGGTCAGTGGCGAGGTCGTCAGGATCGCGGCTGGGCGCGCGACAGGATTGATGACAGCTATAACCCCGGCGATTATGGTCGACAGAGAAACCGGGAAGACAACCGTGATGAACGTGACCATCAGTCATCCGAACGCGATCGCCAGAGATTTCGTCCGACGCATTAATTGGGATTGATTGGGATTGATGAGCGATTGGTTAGAACTCGGCGTTGGAACAACGACGCCGCAACCACGGGTACCGCGGATGAGCGCGAATAACTAATTCGCCTTAGCCGGAAGTACAATCACAGGTAATAGCGCGTAATTTTGGCTAACGCTTGTTATGTCCATTACGCGCTCGTTCGCGGAAGGAGAGCACGCAATTTTCCGAATTTTTTGCAGAGCTTTTTGCAGAGGAGGTTATGAATGAGAGACCGCGATTCAAGAGATTTCGAAAACTTTGAAAACAATGATGTTGAATGGCGAAACAGAAACCGATACGACCGCGATGATCGATTCACCGGGCAAAGGAATATTTACGGGCGTGAAACCGACTATGGCAGGGAATCGAATCTTTGGGGATCAGCAGACAGGGACTACGACCCGCAGCGATACAACGATTACGGCGTAAACCGGAACTTCGGCAACCTGGGCTCAACCGGAGACACAGATTACGACCGCGACCGTTATGGATATCGAAACCGACAATATGGTACGACGGGTCGGACGCAATACTCGCATCTCCGCGCCCGCGATATTATGACCACCGACGTTCGGACCACAACTCCTGATGCCAGCATTTTCGAAGTCGCCAAAATGATGCGCGATGAAGACGTCGGCGCCATTCCGGTAATCGAGAACGGCAAACTGAAAGGCATCGTTACTGACCGGGATATCGTCATTCGCGCCATTGCCGATAAGAACCAGAACCTTGGCGGATTCGCAGTTAAAGACGTAATGAGCGATGATGTATACAGCGTCAGGCCGAACGATCGAGTCGTCGACGCGATACGCAAGATGGGTGACAAGCAGGTCCGTCGAATTCTGGTCACCGATAACAACGACAGGCTGCGCGGGATAATCTCGATGGCAGATGTTGCGCTTGAATCCGATCACGACAGGGAACTGGCCGAAGCTTTAGAAGATGTTTCTGAGCACAAATCCTGGTTCAAACGATTGTTCTCCTGGTAAGTTATCGAATCGGAACTAAAGGGCAGGATCTGTTCCTGCCCCGCTTTCCCGCGGGCTTTAAAAATAATAACTCACATAACCGCCATCTTACGTTATAGTTTGTCGCACTTTTGGTCTGCTGTTGTTCCATTAATTTTTATTGGCTCAAAATTATCTAACCAAAAAGTGCAACCTTACCAAACCTAAACCGTCTAAGGTCTGCAAGACTACAAACCTGAACTGCGCCTGGGCAGGGACCGTTTTGTAGCACTCTGAAAGGCCTTTAATGAAAGAAGAATTCTTTCCCAAGCTATTCATTTGCGTTTTTCTGTCCATAATCGCAGTCAGTGTGTTTGCTCAGGATGGACTGAAAGAACACCAGATCGGTGGTTCCATTATCTCCGGACGTATCACTGTTGATGGCAATCCCGTTGTGGACGCTCCAGTATTCCTGGTGAAGTCGAACAACGCAATGGCTTACCAATCCTCTGATATTGCAGCGACAGCCAGGACAGATGCAGACGGGCACTTCAAATTTACGGGACTGGTCGCAGGAAAATACGGGGTTGTTTGTTATCAGCCGGGGATGGTGGAAACACCGCCAGGCCGGTTGGGGCAGATCGACAAGATTGTGTCCGTCTTAGATGGACAGCTTTTTGATGTCGGCGACATAAACCTTCGACGAGGCGGAGTGATTACTGGTCGCGTGACGGATCGGGGCGGAGCTCCCATTGTAGAAGTGCCTGTGAGGATTTATACCTTCGCCACGGACGGTGGCTATTTCGTACCGTTTTCATGCGTAACCTGTGGGAGTAATCTGACGGATGACCGAGGTGTCTATCGACAATATGGTCTGCCCGCCGGTCAATACCTTGTCGCTGTCGGTCAAGAGTTTATATATGGAAACATAGGGCCGAACAGCGATCTCAAACTAACCTATCACCCCGGGACGACTGACAAATCTAAAGCGACAATCGTAACTGTCGGTCTAGGCGACGAGATCTCTGACGTAAATATTGTTGTTGGGGGTTATAAAAAAAGCTTTTCTGTGTCCGGAAAAGTTGTTGATTCTGTCACCGGAGCTCCTGTACCGAATGTAACCGTTATCTGTGGGTCTGCGGTGCCGGGAAAGACTCTTGTCTTTCCTGCCGAAGGTGTCGATGTTTACACGAACCAAACTAGCGAGTTCCGCATCGATGTTCACACGAACCAAACCGGCGAATTCCACATCGATGGAGTTTCTTCCGGTGAATACGCTCTCCAATTAGGGTTTTTCGGTGCCGAGAACGTATATACAGACCCAATCCCGTTTCAGGTAATTGACGGCGACGTGACCGGCCTCGAAATTAGAGCAATAACGGCCTTAGCCGTCAAAGGTACTGTACAACTCGAAGGGAGGGAGGATGCCTCTTCTGGGACTGGTTTGGCAGGGCTAGCGGTAGCTTGCACTGACACTTCTTCCTCGATCAGTCGCATGGCTATTGTTGCGCCGGATGGCAGTTTCACAATTCCCGGTTTGAGGGCAGGCACGGTCGCGATGTCAATTAGCTCAATGAATAATCCAGGCTTCACACTTGTTAGAATCGAAGGCAATCTTCCGATAAACGGAAACGCACTGGAGCTTACCACGCAGGAATCTGCAACCGGTATAAAGCTGATTCTTGGATATAGTCCAAACCGAATTCATGGTCGGGTCGAGATCCTGGGTGGCGTTCAGCCCAGGAGCATAAGCGTAGAAGTAGCCCCTGTTCAAAACGATGGGTTGACCGCTCTGAGATTCGCTGACGTTGATTCGACCGGCGCGTTTTCAATAGAAGGAGTATTTCCAAGACAGTATAAATTGGTTGCTACGGCCATATTCGTGCCTTTCCCCATGACTTCGCCTGACGGTGTGCTTCTACGGAATAAAGTAAAAACCTCCAGCCGGATTGTTACCGTCGTACAGGGCCAGGATGTTGAAGTCACGATCACCATCGATCCGAATCAAAATTGATACAGATATAAAAAAGCGTTACCCCTAGTTGGGCGGACTGCATCGTGATTATTATTTTAGTGGATTCATTTCCAGCCAGCGCTCGGCCTTGAGCGCGGCCATGCAGCCAAAACCGGCCGCCGTTATGGCCTGCCGAAATTCCTGATCGTGCACGTCGCCGGCGGCAAAGACGCCGTTGATATTTGTGTAAACATGATCGCGAACGATGACATAACCGCGTTCATCCAGTTCGACCACTCCCCTCAGAAATACCGTATTCGGCGTATGACCGATTCCCATAAATACACCCCCGATCGGTTCGATCTTCTCCTCGTTTGTAACAACGTTCTTTATACGAACCGCTTCAAGAGAGTCTTTACCTTCATAACCGAGCAACGTGCTGTTCCAGCGGAAATCGATCTTCGGATTAGCCATCGCTCGTTCCTGCATGATCTTGCTTGCGCGAAGAGTATCACGGCGATGGACTACACTTACTTTATTTGCGTGGTGAGCCAGAACCATAGCTTCTTCCAACGCAGTATCGCCGCCGCCTACAACCATCACGTCCTGACCTTTGAAAAACAGTCCGTCACAAACCGCGCAGGCAGAGATTCCTCGGTTGCGGAATCGCTCTTCTTCCGGAAGGTTTAGCCAGTTTGCTGCCGCTCCGGTTGCTATAATCACGGTTCGCGAAGTCACCCATTCATCTCCCACTCTTAGTCGAAACGGTCCGTTCTGCGGGAAGTTAACTTCAATCACGTCCTTTTCGATGATTTTCGTTCCAAAGCGCTCTGCCTGTTTGCGCATGCGCTCCATCAATTCCGGTCCTGTGACGCCTTCGGGAAATCCGGGGAAATTCTCGACTTCGGTCGTGAACATCAACTGGCCTCCCGGCAGTTGTGACACGCTTGGCTCACCTGCATACATTACTGGGGAAAGATTGGCTCTTGCTGCGTAAATAGCCGCCGTGTAACCAGCCGGTCCCGAGCCAATGATTGTTACTTTATTGATTTTATCGTCGCTCATTTCGAATACACTCTCCACAATGCATTATAACTTTACACGCAAAGGTAACAATACTAACCCAGATAACGTGAAACAGGAAACAACGGAAAATAGACATTTGGAGTATGATTCAGCTCGACCTTTTTGCGAGGTGATCTAATGACAGGCGAGATTGAAACCTTTGATGTGATTATTCTTGGCGGCGGTCCCGCCGGTCTTTCTGCGGCAATCTTTGCCGGAAGAGCCATGCTCAAGACCGCGGTAATCGAACAGGGACTTCCCGGCGGACAGCTGCTAAACACAGAAATGATAGAGGACTATCCAGGTTTCGAACGGATCGCGGGATTTGAGCTTGCACAAAAGATGGAATCGCACGCCAGGAAATACGGCGCACAGATTCTGACAGAACGCGCGACTGCGATTAGACGAAATGATGATTTGTTTGAAGTAGAAACAAGCGAAGGTCACCACCTGGGAAGGACCGTGATATTGAGCGCGGGCGGCAGCGCGGTTAAGCTTGGAATTCCGGGTGAAGAGGAATTCGCCGGTCGCGGAGTCTCTTATTGCGCGGTTTGCGACGGTGCTTTTTTCCAGGATCAGATTGTCGCCGTTGTGGGCGGTGGAGACAGCGCTGTCGAGGAAGCTAATTTTCTCACCCGATTTGCCTCAAAGGTCTATCTGATCCATCGCCGCGACAATTTCCGGGCGCAACAGATTCTTCAGGACAGAGTCCTTAACAATCCCAAAATTGAAATTCTATTAAACACAGTAGTTGATGAGGTTAACGGCACGGATGAAATGACGGCCTTAAAAGTCCGGACGCTCCTAACGGGAGCTGTGAAGGAGTTGTCTGCGAGCGGTTTGTTCATCTCTATAGGGTTCCGGCCGAACTCCTCGCTGGTGACCGATCATGCCGCTCACGACCCCCGTGGCTACCTTTTTACGAACGAACAAATGGAAACTTCGATACCCGGACTGTTCGCCGCCGGAGATGTCCGAGCGCAATTCGCCGGACAGATAACGAATGCCGTGTCCGACGGAACGGTGGCCGCAATGTCCGCAAAAAAATACGTTAAGCGAATTTCAAACGGTCGTTAACAGACCGTGAAACACTGCGATTGGATAAAACTTTGGAATCGCTTTCGAATGATTGTTGACTATTTTTAGCAAGACTGATAATAATGCCCTCACCCTAAAACAAGGTCTCTTCCAATTTGGGTGCGATTCAATTGTTCTTTGTTTAAATTTTATAAATGGATCCCCTCGATGTAATTGAGGATTTAATTCGAGTCGCGTTCCCCGGAATTATATTCGGACACTAGGCAAACTTGAGCTTAACGCGTTAAAGAGGGAGCAGGGTTCCGTCTGTTCGAATCAGCAGTAGACGGTTCTCTTAAGCAGTTATTCTTTAATGGTTTAATGATAGGTTGCGAAAGACTCGAACGGCTCTTGTAAGTTTGATAACGAGATCGTCGTTTAGCCGTTGCTTTTTGCATCGAGGAAAACTATGATCCGGCCGGCCCGTCAGGCTTGGGGACATTTGTATGCTTGATGCGCCCGGAACCAGTTCGATCGGGCATAGAAGAGGATTTGTTCGAATGATTTTCGACTTGGTTTGCTGTGCTCTCTCTCCAAAAGTTAAGCCTACAGATATTCCAATAACCATGATTTGTATTATAGGGACTGCAAAATAGCAGATGCCTGCCTGTTGTTTGTGGAGTTTTGATTAGAGGCACCGATGACGCAGATATTCCATCGCAGTACCAATACGATCTCCAGAGTCAGTATTTTCGGAGCGATCTTTATTATCGCCGGACTCACCTGGGTAGCCGCCGAAGTTCAAAGATCTCCTTACATTACACGGGCCAATATGGCGCGGCAGCAACCCGTTCAGTTCAGCCATAAGCACCATGTAACGGACGATGGAATCGATTGTCGTTACTGCCATACGTCGGTCGAGAATTCCGCCTTTGCTGGAATTCCCCCGACAAAGACCTGTATGAACTGCCATTCGCAGCTCTTTGTGGACAACGAGTATCTGTCGCCGGTTCGCGAAAGCTATCGAACTGGTGTTCCGATTCGATGGACTCGCGTTCACGATCTGCCTGATTTTGTTTACTTCAGGCACGATATACACGTTGCCAAAGGCGTGGGCTGCTCGACCTGTCACGGGCCGGTCGACCAGATGCCGCTGACCTATCAGTACGCATCGCTCCAGATGGAATGGTGTCTGGAATGTCATCGCAATCCCGAAAAATACATCCGACCTCGCGATCAGGTCTTCAATATGAAGTGGGAGCCACCGGCAAATCAGATTGATTTGGGAAATAAGCTCAAGAACGATTATAAAGTCCGCGGGGCCGGTGAAATAACGGGTTGTTTTACGTGTCACAGGTAAACGAGTCGTCGATTTGGGATTTGGACAAAAGGAAAGGACTGAGTCCTGAGGAATGAGCAAGACGATAGAGAAGATCAGGCAGCTGGTAACCTTGCAGGGACTGCCTGAAAAGAAAACCAAGAGCGATGCGGCTGAAGCGCTAAGATCGCTGATCGAAAAACCGGGGCGAACCCGGATCGGACAGCTCAGCGGCAAAAAATTCTGGCGATCTCTTGAAGAGCTTTCGGAAACGGAAGAGTTCGAGCATTTCGTTCATCGCGAATTTCCCGAGCAGGCTTCGGAATTCAACGATCCCGTTGGTCGCCGGGGCTTTTTGAAACTGATGGCTGCTTCGCTGGCATTCGCCGGATTGACTGCCTGTACGCGCCAGCCCACTGAATACATTTATCCTTATGTGCGTCAGCCGGAAGGGTTGATACCCGGGAAGCCGCTCTTTTTTGCAACTGCTTTTTCAGTAAGCGGAATCGCGCAGGGGCTCTTGGTCGAGAGCCACGAAGGCCGACCAACTAAAATCGAAGGCAATCCCGATCATCCCGCGAATATGGGCGCGACGGATGTTTTCGCGCAGGCGTCGATATTGACGCTTTACGATCCTGACCGGTCGCAGACATTGACGAAGCTCGGAGTTATAAAACCGTACGCTACTTTCCTCGGAGAACTCCAGCAACGCCTTGCTGACAAGAAAGCGAACAAAGGCGCGGGGTTGCGTATTTTGACTGAGACCGTAACGTCACCCACGCTTGCCAGTCAGTTGAAATCGATTCTCAACGATTATCCGCAGGCGAAATGGCATCAGTACGAGCCAGTAGGCCGCGATTCCGTCAGGAACGGAGCAAAGCTGGCGTTTGGTCAGGACGTTAACACCATCTACCGGTTCGACAATGCGGACGTGGTTTTGTCGCTCGATTCAGATTTTCTTGCCTGCGGTGCTGGCAGCGTTCGTTATGCCCGCGACTTTGCCTCACGTCGGCGTCCCACTATTGATAAGCCGGAGATGAGCCGCCTCTATGTCGTAGAAAGCACGCCGACCGGCACCGGTGCAAAAGCTGACCATCGGTTACCGGTTCGCGCAAGTGACATCGAAGCGTTTACCAGGCAATTGGCGCTGGGGCTGGGAGTAAACGTCGGTCAATCACTGGCAGCGCCGTATGTGAACAATGTGGAGTGGACTGCCGCGCTGGCGCGCGATCTTCAGGCGCATCGCGGCAAGAGCATAATCATTGCCGGCGACGATCAGCCGCCTGTTGTTCACGCAATGGCCCACGCCTTCAACCAGGCTTTGGGTAATGTTGGCAGCACGGTCTTTTATACAGAGTCAATCGAGGTGCAACCTGTCGATCAGATGGCGTCGTTGAGAGAGCTGGTAAATGACATGAACAATCACGCTGTCGATATGCTGATTATTATCGGCGGAAATCCGGCCTACAACGCTCCTGCTGATCTTGGCTTCCAGGCCGCTCTTGACAATCTTGGATCAGGAAACGGAAACAAAGAGCCGTTCCGAGTTCACCTGAGCCTTTATAACGACGAAACTTCCGCCTACTGTGATTGGCACATTCCTGAGGCTCATTACCTGGAAAGCTGGAGCGACGCCCGCAGTTACGACGGAACAACTTCGATAGTCCAGCCGCTGATTGCACCGCTCTACCGCGGCAAGTCGGCTCACGAGTTACTGGCTGGATTTTCCAATACCCCTGAAATGACCGGCTACGACATTGTCAGAAACTATTGGAAGACGCAGATGACAGGCGATTTCGAGGACTCTTGGCGAAAGGCGCTCAACGACGGGATCATTCCGAATACTGCGGCGCAGCCAAAGACTGTCGCTCTCAGTGGCAGCTGGACTTCACAGCCCGTTCCATCTCCTGCGCAGAATTCGCAGGGCCAGATAGAGATAGTTTTCAAAGCCGATCCCACGATCTATGACGGACGGTTCGCCAACAACGGATGGCTGCAGGAACTGGCGAAACCGCTGACGAAACTCACCTGGGAAAATGCGGCGCTGATGAGTCCGGCGACTGCGCAAAAACTTGGGCTGGTTAATAGTTCCGATGCTGAAGAAGCGTACAGCGCAAATGGAAAGGTCATCAGAATCAGCAAAGGCAACCTGCAGATTGATGAGCCAATTCCAGTTTTAGTAGTGGTCGGTCACGCTGACAATTCGATAACACTGCCCCTCGGATTCGGACGCTCGCGCTCTGGAAGAGTTGGCAATGGGATTGGGTTCAATGCTTATAAAATTCGAAGCTCAGCCGCACCATATTTCGACTTTCTCTCGTCCAGTCCTTCCATTACAGGAGGCAAGATAGAACTGGCAACTACCCAACATCATTTCATGATGGAGGGCAGGCATATCGTTCGCACCGCGACCTTGGACGAGTATAAGAAGGATCCGAATTTCGCCCACCGCGATATTCACGAACCATCACAGGATGAATCGCTTTATCCCGAGTTCGACTACAGCAAAGGCCACAAGTGGGGAATGGCGATTGATCACAACGCGTGTGTGGGATGCAATGCCTGTGTAATCGCCTGCCAATCAGAGAACAACATTCCAATCGTAGGTAAAGAGCAGGTAATTCTGGGCCGCGAGATGCAGTGGATTCGAATCGACAACTATTACCAGGGCGACCCCAACAAACCTGAGGAAGTCGAATCGTATTTCCAGCCGATGCTTTGCCAGCATTGCGAAAAGGCCCCTTGCGAAGTTGTATGCCCGGTCGCGGCGACCAGTCATGATTCCGAAGGCATCAATAACATGGTCTATAACCGATGCGTCGGTACCCGGTATTGTTCGAACAACTGTCCGTACAAGGTTCGTCGATTTAATTTCCTGCTCTTCCAGGATTGGGATACTGCTCAGTACAAGATGATGCGCAATCCTGATGTCTCTGTTCGCAGTCGCGGTGTGATGGAGAAATGCAGTTACTGCATACAACGAATAATGTCCGCCCGCGTCGAGGCTGAAAAAGACGATAATCGCCCGATCAGAGACGGTGAAATCGTTACCGCCTGCGCGGCGGCGTGCCCGACTGACGCAATTGTCTTTGGTGACATAAACGATCAGACGAGCAGGGTTGCCAGATTGAAAAACGATAGTCGCAATTACGGAGTGCTGGACGATCTGAATACCCAACCACGCACTACGTATTTGGGAGCGGTGCGAAATCCGAATCCGGAGATTGAAAGGCTGTACAAGAGATAGAATATGGCGGACAACATAAACGAACAGACACCGCAAGAAGTATCGTTCAATCCCGTAATACAGCCGGGCCATACCTTTGGCTCGATAACGGAAAAGATCAGCTCTATCGTTCTTACTCGCAGCACTGGTCGAGGATGGATCTTTGGGTTCGCTATAGCCTTTTTATTTACAATGGGTCTGATGTACGCGATGACCTATCTGTTGATCAAAGGCGTCGGCATCTGGGGAGTCAATATACCGGTCGGCTGGGGATTTGCGATCATCAATTTTGTCTGGTGGATCGGTATTGGTCACGCGGGAACGTTAATATCAGCTATATTGCTCCTGTTCCGTCAAAGCTGGCGAACCTCCATTAATCGATTCGCAGAGGCAATGACGCTGTTTGCCGTGGCCTGCGCTGGTATTTTCCCTGTCATACATACCGGGCGTCCCTGGTTGGCATATTGGTTGACGCCATATCCCAACACGATGAATTTGTGGCCGCAGTTTCGCAGCCCGCTCGTGTGGGACGTCTTTGCGGTATCGACCTATGCAACCGTGTCGGCGATGTTCTGGTTTGTCGGATTGATCCCGGACATGGCAACGCTCCGAGATCGCGCCACCACACGACCCAGCCGAATAATCTATGGTTTGCTGGCAATGGGATGGCGCGGATCCGCTATTCACTGGCATCGTTATGAAACCACCTATTTGCTGTTAGCAGGTTTGGCCACCCCACTGGTTCTTTCGGTTCATACGGTCGTTAGTTTCGACTTTTCGATTGGCATCGTGCCTGGATGGCATGCAACGATCTTTCCGCCGTACTTTGTTGCCGGTGCAATCTATGCCGGTTTTGCAATGGTGTTAACGCTTGCGATTCCAATCCGAAAGTTCTACGGATTGGAAGACTTCATCACGATGCGCCACTTGCGTAATATGGCCAAGATATTGCTGGCGACTGGTCTAATAGTCGGTTACGGCTACATGATGGAAGCGTTCTCCGCCTGGTACAGCAACAACCCATACGAGCGCTACATGATACTGAATCGCATGACCGGGCCGTATGCCTTCTGGTATTGGCTGCTGATCACCTGCAATATCGTTACACCCCAGCTTTTGTGGATACGAAAACTTCGCGGTAGCGTCGCGGCGCTATTTTCAATAGCGATGGTCGTTAACCTGGGCATGTGGCTCGAACGATTCATCATCGTGGTCACCAGCCTTCACCGGGATTTTCTGCCGTCATCGTGGGGAATGTACTATCCGACAAAATGGGACTTCATGACGTTTTTCGGAACGATCGGATTGTTTGTTGCATTGCTGTTTTTGTTCCTGCGCTTCCTGCCGGTGATTTCGATCTTTGAGATGCGCACACTGTTGCCCGAAGCGGAAGTGAAGGAGGAAGTCGGCTAGGTTTACTATGGAACAAGTAGTACCTCCAATTTACGGCATTATGGCCGAATACGAGAATCCAACCGATCTGGTTGAGGCGGCGCAGCGCGCATACAAGGAAGGTTACAGGCGAATGGACGCCTATACGCCGTTTCCTGTTGAAGGATTGGCTGAATCGATTGGATTTAAAAAGAACCACATGCCACTGATCGTTCTGATGGGCGGCATTATCGGGCTTATCAGCGGCTATGGACTAGCGTACTGGGTGTCTGTAATTGCTTATCCCCTGAATATCGGTGGAAGACCGTTGCACAGCTGGCCGGCGTTTATTCCAGTGACTTTCGAGATGACTATTCTGCTAGCTGCCCTGTTTGCGGTGCTGGGATTACTGGCCATAAACGGACTGCCTCAGCCGTATCATCCGGTTTTTAACGTTCCGCGATTTGCGCTGGCCTCGAAGGATCGTTTTTTTCTTTTGATCGAAGCGCGAGATCCGAAATTCGATATCGATGCAACGCGGCGTTTTATGGAAAGGTCACAACCGCGCGAGATATCAGTTGTCGAACGCTAGAATATTTTTTATGAAGATTTCCGACTTGAATTTTAGCTCGGTTCGGTTACTTACTCTCGGTGTGACGTTGCTTTGCCTCATCGCGGCGACGGCTTGCCGACAGGATATGCACGACCAGCCGAAATATATTCCTTTCAGGGATAATTCCGCGCGACAGTTTGTCGAAGGAACCGTTCCGAGAGGTTCGTACCGCCCGAGCGCGCGAACCAGTCAGCCGGGCAACGGAGTAGCAACGACTCAAGGGCAAAACGCTGGAACGGGATCGCAGGCGCAAATGGGAACGACACAGGCCGCCGTACCCAATAACTCGACCACGAATAATATAAATGATACGAGCCGAAGTCAGCTTGCCTCCAGTCAGCAGCCCGCGGGACCTGCCCAGCAGGCTACGACCCCCGGAGTTGATGTGTTCCCGTTCCCGATTACAGAGACAGTGCTCAGGCGAGGGCAGGAGCGATACAACATCTTTTGCTCGCCATGTCACAGCCAGGTAGGCGATGGCAGAGGAATGATCGTTCAGCGTGGGTTCCGTCAACCGCCGTCATATCACATCGACCGGTTGCGTCAGGCGCCGGCGAGTCACTTCTTTGATGTCATTACGAATGGATTCGGAGCAATGCCAAGTTACGCCGAACAGATTCCGACCAGCGATCGCTGGGCGATCATCGCTTACATCAGGGCATTACAACTCAGTCAAAATGCTCCGATGTCGGCGCTCACCCCCGAAGAAAAACAAAGATTGAATGCCGGAGGGCAGCAGAAATGACAGAGAAAGCCTATTCGGCGCCGCCGGAACTGGGTGCAATTCAACAACGCTCGTTAATGATCGGCGCGGCGTTTTTGATCATTGGAATAATCGGCGGATTCCTGAGTGGCGGACAGCAGTTCTTTAGATCGTACCTTATCGGGTTCATGTTCTGGCTTGGCATCTGCCTGGGCAGCATGGCGATATTGATGATCCAGCATATGGCTGGCGGTGGCTGGGGTGTCGTCATCAGACGAATAGTGGAAGCCGCAACCCGGACGTTACCATTCTTCATGATTGGCGTTATACCCATCTTGCTTGGGATTCACTCGCTCTATGAATGGTCCAGGATCGGTGTCGAGGGATCGCATAAACAGCTCTTTCTCAGCGTTCCGTTCTTTGTGATCAGAACAATCTTCTATTTCACGGTCTGGGGTCTGTTCATATTTTTCTTAAACAAGAATTCAAAGCTTCAGGACAGGTTGAAAGACCGAAGACTGGTCCGCAGGATGCAGAACTTGAGCGGGCCGGGACTGGTTCTTTACGGGCTGACCATCACGTTCGCTTCGGTGGATTGGCTGTTGTCGCTCGAGCCTGAATGGTTTTCCACTATATATGGATTGCTGATAATGGCGGGCGAAGGACTGACGGCAATGGCATTCGTCATTGCGTTCGCGGTTCTGCTGTCAAAACGCGACGACCTGTCCAGCGTATACGTCCCGCATTATTTCCACGATTTGGGCAAGTTGCTGCTGGCGTTTACGATGATCTGGGCGTACTTCTCGTTCTCGCAACTATTGATCATCTGGGCCGGCAATCTGCCAGAAGAAATTCCCTGGTATGTGCGGAGACTGCAGACGAATTGGAAATGGGTTGGTTTGATTCTGGTTGTGTTCCACTTTGCTCTGCCGTTTGTTCTGCTGCTGTCGAGAAACCTGAAACAACATGCAAGCAAATTGTTGATTGTGGCGGTAGTTGTATTGCTGGCCAGGTACGTCGATGTCGTTTGGCTGATCGTGCCCGAGTTCAAGGATAGATGGTTCCATTTCAACTGGCTCGATCTTGTTCTGCCAATCGGAATGGGCGGTATATGGTTCTGGTATTTTCTGAGAGAGTATAGAAGCTGGCCGATCTTGCCGCTGGGGGATCCAAAGCTGGAGGAAGCCCTGGAGACTGCGCATCTCCATCACTGATCGATTGTTAAGGTTATGGCTGACAAGAAACATCACGGAAATGGCAATGGTGGCGGTAACGGACATCTGCCTGATCTGACGAAGATCAAGAATCCCGGCATTGTTTTTGAACGCAGGGACGTCAAGGTCAAATCAATCATCGGGTTCGGTATCGGTCTGGCAGTTGCCACGTTTCTGGTCGCAATCGCGATGCAGTTTCTTTTCGATTATTTTGATAATCGAGAAAAGACCGAGCAGAAAACGGAGTCACTTTCGCTTATTAAGGGTGCTTCCAATCCTCAGATTCCGCCTGAGCCGAGGCTCCAGGCAATGAAAGCGAAAGAGGGCGGCGAAGCTTTCGACAAATCCGGTCCTGAGGATATGCAGGAATTCCTCAACAACGAAGGGTTGCGGCTGGGAACAAAGAAGACAGATGATGAAGGAAAACAGATTCTATTTACGCCCGTAGTGACTGATCCCGCGACCAACGCGGTGACGATTCCGATCGACGAAGCGATGAAAAAGATTGCGGCAATGAATTTTAAGGTCGATCCAAATGCTCCGACCACCGATCAACCTTCTGCCGCAAGACAGGAAGTTGCTAACGATGACACGTTGCCGTCGGATGCTAATTCGGGGCGAACAATGCAGAAAGTGAGGAGGCAGTAGTGCTCACTTTTAGAGCTTTCTTAAAACTGAACGAGGGGCGATTGCTGCGCACATCAGCAGCCATGATATTTATGTGCGCTGTTGCAGTCACAAGTTTTGGGCAAGCTTCGCCAATGGCAAATCGACGTCCGGACCTTTTAAGGGATGTCGGTATCGACCAGAAATTAAATTCGCAGGTTCCGCTGGACCTCTCGTTCAAAGACGAGCAGGGAAACACAGTTAAGCTTAAGGATTATTTCCACGGCAAACCGGTTGTGTTGTCGCTGGTCTATTACGAATGCCCGATGCTTTGCAATCAGGTATTGAACGGACTGACGGCCAGTTTAAAGATGCAGGATTTCGACATCGGTCAGGATTTCGATGTTCTGACAGTCAGCTTCAATCCGCGCGACGAGCCCAAGCTGGCTGCTCAGAAAAAAGAGACTTATTTGAAGTGGTACAACCGAGACGGCGCTGAAAAAGGCTGGCATTTCCTGACAGGTTATCCGAAAGAGATTGAAGCACTGACAAAATCTGTGGGGTTCCGCTATCAGTACGATTCAGTTACCGGCCAGTACGCGCACGCGAGCGGCATTATGATTTTGACTCCGGAGGGAAAAGTCGCGCGATATTTGTACGGAATAGAGTACATGCCAAAGGATCTGCGACTCGGGCTGGTTGAGGCTTCTGAAGGCAAAATCGGCTCGCCGGTAGACCAAGTCCTGCTGTTCTGTTACCACTACGATCCGACGACTGGGAAATATACGGTTGCCACGATGAACTCGATCAGGGCCGGAGCGATCCTCACGATTGTTGGATTGATCGCCATAGTCGTTTTTTTCAAGCGCCGGAGCGCGAAAGGCCTGTTGCCGAGCCAAGCCGTTAAGGGAGCACATTAAGAGTGATGGCGTTTGCGTTTGAATTACCATTTATGCCTCAGCAGGCGTCCAGCTACGCCGAAAAGGTGGACAACCTGTTCCTCTTTCTGGTCGGGTTGACAATATTTTTCACGGTCAGCATCGCTCTTTGCGAAATCTTTTTTGCAATAAAGTATCGCCGGCGCCACAAAAACGAGGTTCCAAAGCCTATTGAAGGCTCGATGAAGCTTGAGCTTCTCTGGACCATTATCCCGTTCTGTATCGCGATGGGAATTTTCGTTTGGGGAACCAGCGTTTACTTCTCGCTTTATCACGTTCCCGATCAAACGATGGACATTTATGTGACCGGCAAGCAATGGATGTGGCGATTCCAGCATCCCGAAGGGCAGCGCGAAATAAACGAGTTGCACGTTCCAGTCGGTCGCAGGGTGAAACTTACGATGGCGACCGAAGATGTGATTCATGCGTTCTTTGTGCCGGACTTCCGAATCAAGTCCGACGTTCCGCCCGGCAGATATACAACCGCATGGTTCGAAGCAACAAAACCCGGTCGTTATCGGTTGTTCTGTGCTGAATACTGTGGAACGAATCATTCCCGGATGATCGGATGGATCGATGTGATGGATCCCGCCGATTACGAGGCGTGGTTATCAGGCGGCGCGGCCGAAGGCTCGCTGGCCGATTCAGGTCAAAAGTTGTTTCAACAGCTTGCATGCATAACCTGTCACAAGACCGACGGCAGCGGTCGCGGACCAGTGCTTGAAGGGCTGTACGGTAAGCCTGTTACCCTGGATAACGGTCAGACTGTGACGGTCGACGACACATATATTAGGGAATCGATCCTTGATTCGAACGCAAAGATTGTTAACGGTTACCAGCGACCGTCGATTATGCCGACGTTTAAAGGACTGGTTAACGAAGAGCAGCTATTGCAATTGATCGCCTATATCAAATCGATCGGGCCGCAACAGCAGGGTGCAGGCGGTGCTGCTCCGCGAGGCGCGACCCAGACTCCGGCGTCGCCTGGAACTACGCAATCGAACCCGGTTGCTCCCGCGCGAAGGAGTCCGCAGCAGTAATTTATAGAATTGTAAGAATATGGAAATTAATCAAGAGTATCACGAACAGATTCCGCCGCCGAAAGTTCATTATTTGAACAATCATTACGGCTGGAAATCATGGCTGTTCACTGTCGATCATAAACGAATCGGACTGCTCTATCTTGTATCGATCACGCTCTTTTTCTTCCTGGGCGGCGCTTTCGCGACGTTGATCCGCCTGGAGCTGCTAACTCCGCAAGGCGACCTGGTTTCATCGGAGACGTACAACAAACTGTTCACGATGCACGGAATCGTGATGGTGTTCTTTTTCCTGATACCTTCGATTCCGGCAGTTCTCGGCAATTTTCTTATTCCACTGATGATCGGCGCGAAGGACGTCGCATTTCCCAGGCTGAACCTGCTGAGCTGGTATATTTTCATTGTCGCCGGGATCATGATGCTGTACGCGATTTTGTCAGGCGGCGTCGATACCGGATGGACATTTTATGTTCCGCTCAGCACGTCGTTCGACCACACTAATGTGACGTGGGCAGGCCTGGCGATATTCGTTGCAGGATTCTCGTCGATTCTGACAGGCTTGAACTTCATCGTGACAATTCACACGATGCGAGCGCCGGGAATGACCTGGTTCCGCCTGCCGCTGTTTTGCTGGTCGATGTATGCGACCAGCATTATTCAGGTGCTGGGAACGCCGGTGCTGGCGATCACGCTCGTAACAGTGCTGCTGGAAAGACTGTTGCACCTTGGAATTTTCGATCCGAATTACGGTGGCGACCCGGTATTGTTTCAGCATCTGTTCTGGTTCTACTCGCACCCGGCCGTTTACATCATGATCTTGCCGTCGATGGGCGTTATCAGCGAGTTGGTCGCGAACATGACGCGCAAGCGAATTTTCGGTTACAGCTTTGTCGCGTTTTCCAGCATTGCGATTGCCGTATTTGGATTCCTGGTCTGGGGGCATCACCTGTTTGTCAGCGGCCAGTCGGTGTACGCGGGAATGGTCTTCTCGTTTCTAAGTTATGCCGTCGCGATTCCGTCCGCGGTAAAAGTCTTCAACTGGACGGCAACATTATATAAAGGTTCTGTGTCGCTGGATACGCCGATGCTGTACGCGTTCGGGTTCATCGGTTTGTTCACGATTGGCGGGATGACGGGACTGTTCCTCGCCGCCCTGGGAATCGACGTCCACGTCACGGACACGTACTTTGTAGTTGCGCATTTTCACTACATCATGGTCGGCGGGGCTGTGATGGGTTACTTGGGTGGGATGCACTTCTGGTGGCCGAAGATTTCAGGCCGGATGTATCCGGAAGGCTGGGGCAGGTTCTCGGCGCTGTTGATATTCGTCGGATTCAACCTGACGTTTTTCCCGCAGTTCATCCTGGGTTACGAAGGGATGCCGCGTCGGTATCACATATACGATCCGCAGTTCCAGGTATTGAACGTGATGTCGTCGGCGGGAGCTTCGATTCTGGCGGTCGGATATTTATTGCCAATGGTTTATTTCGTCTGGTCGATGCGGTATGGTCCACATGCTTCATCGAACCCGTGGCCGGGCACCGGACTAGAGTGGCGGACCAGCTCGCCGCCGCCGCCGCACAATTTCGACGAGACGCCGGTGGTGACGTGGGAAGCTTATGAATTCGCGCCCATGCACGAAGCACCGACTGCCAGTCAATTACCGACAGGTGATCCGATTGTTTCATCGTAGGGCGCACGGTTTTTAGATTAAGGGAGAAGAACAGTGGCTGATAGTCACGCTGCCGGACACTCGGCACTTCAACATCATTTCGAGAACATGGAGCAGCAGCGCGAGGCCAGTACCATTGGTATGTGGCTGTTTCTGGCGACTGAGATCATGTTCTTTGGCGGGTTGTTTACAGGCTATACGGTCTATCGTTCAATGCCTGCCGGAGCCAGAATTTTCGCGGAAGCCAGTCATCGCCTGGATGTTATTTTAGGAGCCGTAAATACTGGTGTGCTGATTTGCAGCAGCCTGACAATGGTTCTTGCCGTCTATGCTGCGCAGGTCGGGTCGCGAAAGCTTCAGGTGGCGTTTCTGGTTTTAACGATCGCGCTCGGCTCGGTTTTCCTCGGGATCAAGGCGAAGGAATACCACGATAAATTCGTTCATAACGAAGTACCCGGTTACAACTTTAAATACGACGGACCAGACCCGGTTCAAGGACCGAAGTTCGAGCAGATGTTCTTCACATTTTATTTTGCAATGACGGGACTGCACGCATTGCACATGGTTATCGGAATTGTCTTGTTGACCATTCTGGCAGTCAGAGCATACAAAGGAGCGTTTACTCCGGAATATCATTCACCGATTGAGTTGACGGGTCTCTATTGGCACTTCGTCGATATTGTCTGGATCTTCCTGTTCCCATTGCTCTATCTAATTGGTTTTCACGAGAGGTGACTGGGGTTTTATGTCAGAGCACATAGTGTCTGTTAAATCGTACGTAGGAGTGTTCATTTCGCTGTTGATTCTGACCGGCCTGACAGTGTTGGTGGCCTGGTTCGATCTTGGCAGGTTGAATACAGTTGTTGCTCTGACAATCGCCATAGTGAAAGCAACCCTGGTAGTATTGTTTTTTATGCACCTCTATTACAGCTCAAAGCTGACCAAAGTCATCATGATCGCAAGTCTTTTCTGGCTGGCGATAATGATCTCGCTGACTCTGGGCGATTACCTTTCAAGAGGTCACGACCCAATGTTTGGGCCTCGTTAATATAACCTCTCCGCGTCTTATCCCTTTGGTGGTTTTAACGGACGCAACTCTATTCGGCTCGGCAGGCTTCGGTCTTTGTGGCGAAGCAGATTAATCACCGCCAGCGCTACGTCTTCAGGCTGTAGTTTCCAGGCATCAGAATCGCTCGGTTTATGGTCGTTGAACTCGGTGGCAACGCTACCGGGCATTATGTAGCTGACTTTTATATTGTCGTGACGAACGTCGCCCATCAGCGCTTCACTGAATCCATTCAAACCGAATTTCGAAGCATTATAGGCAGTGCCACCTTTGATCGCATTCTTTCCGGCCAGGCTGCTGATATTAATGATGTATCCGCCGCCGCGCTGTCGCATTAAGGGTACGGCTTCGTGGCAGCAGTAATAGACTCCATTCAGATTTGTTTCAATCACCGCGCGCCATTCATCAGGAGTGAGATCGGCAATGTTCCGCATAATTCCGACACCGGCGTTATTGACCAGAATATCAACGCCGAGAAAAGTCTGCACCGCCAGCGTGAACAGCGATTTCACCTGCAGATGATCGCGAACATCGCAGGTAGTTCCGCTGACAACGCCTTCTCGGATTTTGCTGAAATCGTCGATAGTTTTTTTAACCTCATCACTGTTGCGCCCGCAGATGACAACGTTAGCGCCTTCATGAATGAGGGCTTCGGCTATTGCGCGGCCGATTCCTCTTGTGCTGCCAGTAACAATTGCGGTTTTACCGGATAGAAACATATTGGTCTCCTGTTTTTTCCGCATCATCCAATATGCGATTCAGGGAGAAAATCGTTTATTAAGCGGTTATTATCAATTAATTATAACAAACGAGATTGATGGCTCGTACTCAAATGTAGCTGAAATCAAATGCGGCCAGTTTGTAATCGCTTTGTAACGTTTCAGATATGATGAAGCGAAACGAGACTAGATGATATAAAAATAAATGCTGGCTGCCATCCTTATTAGGTCGGAGACCGCCAGCCGGTAGCAACACCGCGTAAGCGCGTTGGAAACGACCAGACACGATCAGAGGTCCGAAGGACCGACACGAAACACCAAGGAGCTTATATGTCAGGAAATCTATTATGCTGTCCAATGCATTTTGTTTGGAGTACGTCTAACCGCGAACCAATGATCTCGCCTGAGTGGCAAGGCCGCCTTTATAGCTACATCGGCGGTATTTTAAAAAAGAAAAATTCGCGATTAATAAGAGCAGGCGGCCTGAGCGACCACATTCATCTTTTGGTCTCGGTGCCGTCGACCATCACTTTTGGCGACCTGGTAAACGCTATTAAATCCAATTCGTCGCGATGGGTTCATGATAATTTCCGAAAGAGCAGATCATTCGCCTGGCAAAATGGATACGGAGGTTTTGCAGTCAGCAAATCTCTCGAACCGCGAGTAATGAATTACATTACGAATCAGGAAAAACATCATCGGAAGGCCGATTTCAAAAAAGAATTCATAGCGTTGCTGGAAAAACATCGCGTTGAATATGATGAGCGTTACCTTTGGGATTAGGTGCCGGTCCTTCGGACCTCGACTTGTTTGCAACGTGGACAACACCCTTACGGATGTTGCTAACGGCTGGCGGTCTTCGACCTAATATGGATTGCGGCCAGCATTTATTTCCTTTATTTATCTAATCTGCACTCACGTAACGGAATGTGATAATAGATTCCGTAAACAAAAAGAGCCGCGAGTCTTAAACCCGCGGCTCCGATTCGCTGATAGGAGAATCGATTTAGGGACGATTCAGGAATTTCTCGTACAAATCGTGATGCTTGTTGTGCATATCAATCGGCTTGCCCGCGATAAAGACCTGCTTAACATTCGTGCGAATCTCAAGCATATCTCCATCGGTCAAAACGATGTTGCCGATTTTGCCTTCTTCAATGCTCCCGAGTTTGTCACCAACACCCAGGATTTGCGCCGGATAGAGCGTCACTGATTTCAGCGCTTCATCCTTCGGCAAACCATACGCAGCCGATTCACCCGCATAGTAAGGAAGATTGCGAACGAACTCATCGCTTTCCGGGTCGTACGGGGTTGCTATGCAGAACTTCACGCCCGCCTTCGCCAGCATTCCCGCATTCGAATAGTTTATATCGTATGGATCATCTTCGTGACCCGGCAAGTTGTACACTGACGTAATGATTACCGGAACGTTCTTCTCTTTCAGATACGATGAAACACGATAAGCCTCTTCGCCACCGCAGATCGCAGCTTTCAGTTTCTGCTCCTGAGCGAAATCCACGGCCGCCCTGATGTCTGCTTCTCTGTTGGCATTGAAGATCACCAGCTGCTCTCCCTTGAGCGCTGGGATCAACGCATCGAGAACGGGATTGGTATTCTGCTTTGGCAGTGAAGGATCTTTCGCTTCCGCATCTTTGGCGGTTGCGTAAGCTCTTGCATCCGCCAGAAGTTTCCGCAGCTCGTTCATCTTCTGATCACGCGCCGCCGAACCTGCCGCATTCGGTCCGCCGAAACCACCGCCACCGCGACGTCCGCCGCCACCGCCAAGGCTGGGCAAGGTCATGTGCATGGCGACAGTCGGCTTGACCACCATATCTTCAATCGTCCAGCCATCGAGGTTGTACAGAACGCTCTGTCCGGCAATCACTCCGCCTTGCGGCGCGGCGACAACGGTCGTAACGCCGTTGACTCGCGTCACGGGTATCACCTCACTGTGGGCATTCACTGCAACGTAAGTTCTGATCGGAGAATTCCAGTCACCGATTTCCGCTACGTCAACTGAGCCGGCTACTGAACCAATCTCCAGCAAGCCAAGCGTCGAATTCGCATCTATCATTCCTGGATAAGCGAATCCACCGCCGCCATCGATTACCTGGGCATTTGCCGGAATTCGCACATTGTCGCCAACGGCCGTGATCTTGCCGTTCTCCATCACGATCACACCATTGTTATAAGTGGGACCAGTAACGGTCACCACTTTAACATTCTTGATTGCATAAACTCCGGCTGGAGGTGCCGCGGGTCGAACAATGCTCAATCCGCCAACCAGCAACAGGAAAATAATGAATGATGTAGTTAAAACTTTCTTCATAATCATCGACCTAGTTGTGGTCTCCTCCTTCCTCACCCGGACGTCCTGGTCTTCTTCCGCCGTTCGGTTGGCCCGCTGGTTGTTGCTGTTTCCGTTCGTTTTCAATCAAGGCATCCTTTTCTTTCTGCAGCTTCTCGCGGTTCTCGATGTCGGCGCTGCGATCGAAATAGACCTGACCTTCGATGATTGTTGTCTGGACCGATGAATAGATGCTGAATGGATGACCGTTAAAGATCACCACATCGCCGTCTTTGCCGACCTCGAGACTGCCGACTCGGTTCTGCACGCCAAGCTGTATGGCGGGATTTAGGGTAACGAGTCTCAGCGCTTCCTCTTCGGTCAGTCCGCCGTACTTAATCGATTTTCCTGCTTCAAGATTGAGACGACGGGCAAGCTCGTCACTGTCGGAGTTGACCGACATAACAACACCTTTTTTGGTCATTAACGCGGCGTTGTAGGGAATTGCGTCGTAGGCTTCCAGTTTGTAAGCCCACCAGTCAGAGAAAGTCGAACCTCCTGCGCCGTGTGCCGCGATCTCTTTTGCGACTTTGTAACCTTCCAGAACGTGCTGGAACGTTTTCACTTTGAATCCAAATTCATCAGCCAGTCGAATCAGCATCAGGATTTCGTCGGCGCGATATGAATGCGAATGGACAAAGACTTTGCCGCGTAAGATGTCGGCAAGCTCTTCCAGTTTCAGATCCTTTGCCGGAGGAATAACATCTTCGCCTTTGGCTTTTTTGGCGTTGTATTCATCCCACTGACGCATATAGTCGCGAGCCTCAGTGAACGCTTCGCGAATCGTGTATTCGACGCCCATTCTGGTGTTGGGATAACGTTGCGGCGTGCCAGGCAATCGCGCTCCGTTTGATCGCTTCGGGTTTTCGCCCAGAGCGAACTTAATCCCACGCGGAGCATCCATCATTCGCATTTCGTCGGCAGGCTTGCCCCACTTCAACTTGACGATAGCGTTCTGTCCGCCGATAGCGTTCGCGCTGCCGTGAAGCACGTTGATTGTCGTTGTGCCGCCGGCCAGCTCGCGATAGATCGCGATGTCTTCAGGATTCAGCACATCCTGTATGCGAACCATCGCGGTTACCGACAGGGTGCCTTCGTTTACGCCGCCGTCAATCATCGTATGCGAATGGCAATCGATAATTCCGGGTGTCACATATTTCCCCGTAGCATCGATCACCTTCGCGTTTGGCCCGGCAGTGACGTTCTTTCCGATAGCGACGATCTTGCCGTTGCGAATCAGAATAGAGCCATTCTCGATATTGCCTTTCGATGCGGTCATAATCGTCGCATTTTTAATCAGCAATTCCTGAGAAGGCTGATTATTGCCGCCCTGTGCGAATACTATTAATGGCGTCACCAGCAAAAAGGAAAATAGAAGTGCCAGTGTCTTCTTTATCATTTATTCCTCCAAGATATGAAGAGAGTGACAAACATTATTTGTTCGTCACTGTTTCTGTCGGGTGCCAGTAAAATCAAACGATCCCATTGACGATTCAATAGAGCCTTTCATCGTGTCGCCTTCGATGACTCCGTTGAACGTTAAAGCAACGGAATCTCCATTAGCGCTGATCGTCACCGGAAACGTAAATTTGCCGCCGCTGAATTTTCCGTTTGTAATATCTGATTGGCCAAACTGGCTGCTAACTGTTCCAGTCACATTCTCGCCATCCTGCTTCAGACTTAAATTTACCTGAACGTCGCCGTTCGGTGTGGTGACAGTCAAAACCCAGTTGCCTGCCGCCATTGGAGAGCTGCTTGAGGATCCGCTTGCAGTCGTGGTCGCAGAAGCGTTGCCTTTTCTGCTTCCCATAAAATCGAATGTTCCCTGGGGAGTATCGACTGAGCCTTTCATGTTGTTGCCGTCGAGCGTTCCGTTCATTGTCGCGTCAAAACGATTTCCCTGACCACGAACAGCAACGACGAATTTGAACTGGTTTCCGGTCACGCTTCCCGAAGTTATCTCGCCGGGCCCGAGCGGTGTCGTAAGTTTTCCGGAAAGGTTCTGTCCATCCTGTTTGATGGTTCCTGTCACTGGCATGGCGCCGGTCGGCGCGGCTACGGTTATTTCCCAATCGCCATTGAGCGTGGGCTTCTTGTCATCCGACTTTGGTCCTGAACTGGACTGAGCGCTGCTGATCGTCGCCAGCGCCGTCACAAATAAAGCAACTAACAAAAACTTAATGGTTTTCATCATACCTCCCGAAAACTTCCTGATATCGTGACCGCAAAATTGAAAGCACTATTAATTTGATGGCGGTCTTTGGCGCGTCCCTGTGAAATCCATCGCGCCCTGCGGCGTATCGACGGTCCCCTTGATCGTGTTCCCTTCGACTATTCCTTTGAATGTTGCGGTAAAAGAATCAGCGCCCGCAGTAACGTTGACCGCAAACGTGACCTGATTGCCTGAGATTTTTCCGCCGCTAATCTGAGCTTCACCCAGCGGGCTGGTCGTATTGCCAGAGATGTTTTCGCCATCCTGTCGGATTATGGCGACGACATCGATTGCTCCGGTCGGCGCTGCGACTGAAAGGTTCCATTGTCCCGACACGTTCAATCCTTGTTGTCCTTCGCTCTGGCCACCTTGACGTCCAGCGCCTTGGCCGCCGGGACGGTTGCCGCCCTGGCGCTGAGGAGTTTCGGCTCGTTTGACATCGACCGGTTCTCCATCGATGAACAGGTATCGAACCTGAGTTCCACGCGCGAAGATGTCGCCATTGGTAATAACCAGGTTAGCAATCTTGCCGGTTTCGATGCTGCCAATCTGATCACTTACGCCCAGGATCTCGGCCGGGCTCAGAGTCATTGCCCGCAACGCGTCTTCCTTGGACAAACCGTTCTCGATTGCCTGGTTTACGGCAGTAAACATGTCAGAAGGATTAGCAAGCCCGCCCGAATAAAATGCGAACTTCACCCCTGCTTTTGCGAGAGCAGCCGGATTCTTCGGCGCGGCGGCGCGGTCTCGCAAATCGCGCAACGTTTCGGTGTCGTCTGACTCTTCGGCTCCAGCGCGTGATTTCGGGAAGTTCAGCGAAACCAGCACCGGGATCTTCTTTTCTTTGAGAAGGTCGGTCACGTTCTGCGCCTGCGTTCCGCCGGCCACAATCATCTTCAGGTTAAACTCGTCGGCGATGTTGATTGCGCGTCGAATCTGCTTTTCAGAATCGGCGGAAAAGATTACTGGCTCGTCGCGTTTGATCACCGGTTGCAGAGCGGCGAGACTATTGTCGGTGTCGGGTCTTCGAACGCCGCGCTTGTTACGCTCGTATGTGGCAAGCTCCAATTGATAATGCTGAGCATCATAAAACTTCTGGCGCATGTACGCGATCACACCCATTAGCGATCCAGGGTATCCGCCGCCGAACCCACGAACGGTGTTGAACGTCAGATGCATTCCCACCGGAGACTTAACAACCATCTGCTGTACCGAGTCGCCGTTAAGGTCGATTACCGCGCTTTGACCGGAAAAGATTCCGTCGCGCGGCACTGCCAGAGCAGTCGTGACGCCAATGTTGCGCTCGTTTTCGATTGCTGTGCCGCCTGGTTTCAACTCGTCCGTGACCATCAGCTCCGGCCGCTTTCCTTGAAGGGGATCGCCCTGCTGTTGTCCAGTCAACGCGGCAACGATCTGGGCCTGTTGATTCGCGCCTCTGCCGCCGCCAGCCTGCTGCTGGTTCTGCGGTTCCGGAAGTCCAAGATTCGTAAACGCATCGATCAACCCCGGATAAACAGTAAGCCCCGATCCGTCAATGACGCGTGCATCGGCTGGGATATTCGCGTTCGCGCCGACGGCGGTAATCAATCCGTTGCGAAAAATAATATTTCCGCTGGAAATGACTTGTCCCGATACTGTGACGATCTGCGCGCCTTTGATCGCATAGGCCTGTCCCGATTTTTGACGAGCAAAAGGTGTGAATGGCAGAGCCGTAATCAGGCATAGCGTGAGCGCAACCAGCCTGACCGACCGTTGCCCGATTGCAGCCCGGTTTTTGACAGATATCTTCATAGATCTAAGCTCCTGAAAAATGGCGGTTATGAACCTGAATACATAAAACGTTCGCGGACACATTTCACCTGAAACGAATACACCTGTATTTCACACGCGGCGCATAAAAGGTGACATCTGATCGCTTGAAAAAAGAGAGAGTTGCCTTTAAAGGACAATGCAGTATCTCGATTTCTGCGAAAGCTTAAAGGCAGCCTAAAATCTACCCTAATAGAGCGGCTTTCTGCAACTTTTTTTTCCCTGCTGGCTGGTGAAGCAGTCGCGGTTCGACCGTACAATTTTCGTTGTTAGGTTTGAGTTTAAACGGTTCCTATAACCTCGTAGTGACGAACCTTCTTATCGTAGTCAACCATCATCGATTGAGCTACCGCAGGCACAACGGCTTCTTCGACGATCTCGCCGGCAAAAGCTCGAATCGCTTCCATCGATTCCCACTCGGTGACTATAAGGAACTCTGTTCCTCGGTCTATTTCTCGCTTCAGGATGGATGCTGTGATGAATCCTTCAATAAGCGATAATTTCGGGAAAGTTTCTGCCTGTAGATGTTGAATGTAGCTGTTAGACCGTCCGGGTTTTACAATTCCTGTCCAATGTCTTGAAATCCTAATAATATCAGACCACATCAGGGCCGGGATTCAAAATATGATCACTAAAGAGCAGGTAATGCCTCTGTTACTGGAAGCATGCCCCTTAACAACTTCTGGGATGGCAAAATACCATTTGTCGGCGCCACATAAACCCAAAGCCAGGTTAGCCCGGAGCTACTTTGCCTCCATAAAGACCACTGCCATCGCGCGGCCGTCTATTCCGACTTTTGGCGTGTCAAGTTTCTCGTAAAACACCGTAACCAGTCGCGGCGTGCTCAATGCGCCGCATTGAAACTCTTCGTTGCCGGCAACACCACAGCTGACCATTCTTAGCTGGCTTGGGTCGCTAACCTGAAACTTCACTGTCTTGCCTTCCACCTGGACGCATAGAGTCATTCCTATCCCTTTTGTTGGGCATTCAATCTTCGTCAGGAAACCGCGCATCTGCTCGCCGGAATAATGGACGCATAGACCGGAATCCGGCGATTCATCTGCTCCACGTCTTTTCAGTGTGGGCGGACCGGTCGGAGCGCTCGTATTCTTATCGCCACTGCTGGTATTGCCATTCCGATTATAAAAACTGTCTGTGTCTGCTCCGGAATTTCGCCTGTTCTGATATTCCTTGTAACGAGCCATCTGCTCAGCCGCGCTGTCGATCTGCCGCAGCATCATCTGGGCGCTGGCTCGCATTTCAGGAGTTTTCGCTGTTCGCGTCAACGGCTCGATGATTTTCCGGGCCGTGTCGTAATCCTGTTTGTGAGCGTATAACTGTCCCAGTACAAAATTAACGCTTTCGTTTCCCGGCGAAATCGTAAGCGCTCTGTTCATCAATTGAATCGTTTCGTCGATTTCCTTGCCATCGACCAGATTTACAAACCCGAGCAAATGATACGATTCGATGAAATACGGGTTTAACTGTATGGCTTTGATCAGCTCAGCGCGAATCTGAGGAATATTCGCAGTCGGAAATCTGTTGACCAGTTGATGTTTGTCTTCGGATCCTTCTCTGCTCAACGCAAACGCGTAGTAAAAATGTGCCATGTAACTTTTTGAATTCGCAGCCACGGCTTTTTCAAGATGCTCCTTCGCTTCGTCGACCTTGCCCTGCCACATCAGTAATTTCCCCAGGACCGCCTGGGCTTCGGCATGATTCGGATCAGCCGCGATCGCGTTGCGAAGATGCTGTTCGGCGTCCGATCTGAGCTGGAGCGACAGAACTTTGCCAAGCTGGTATTCAGCCTCAGCATCGGAAATTGGGATGCTTTGCGTCTCTTTATCGAAATCCAGTTTGTCGTCCAGCGTTAGAGTTACATAGTGGTAGGAGCTGTTCTGTATATAGTGCTGCAACTCCTGCTGCAGTCCTTCGTAGCTGATGTCAAACGATTCCCGGTAAGCCTCGTCACTCGATTTACCGGAATTAATCAACTGGATGAATTGGTGAAGCTGCGGCTGGCGTTTGCCGCCGTTACCCATTATCAGATAATGAACCAGAGCCCATGATTCTGCATAAAAGATCGTCTGTTTATTGCCTTCATTGTATTCGTCAGAATCTGTTTTGATCTCGAAAAGCTGCTGCAGGGGAAAGAATTTGGTCTGGCGCAAAGTATAAATATGACTGGCAATAGGTATTCCCAGATTTATCTTTTTGTCGCCTGTGATCGTAAACGTGCTGTAAAGTTCGGCTAATCCTTCATTCAGCCAGGTGGGCAACGGACGCGAGCTGTCTTCAGTTAATGTGTGAACGAACTCGTGAAAAATTGTGCTGTACGGATAATCACCCTCCATTTCGGCGGTCAACAGGATAAATCGCCCTTCGTCGCTTGGCTGAAAATAACCACCAACTTGCGTCACCTTGCCGTTGTGCACCGGCATAAAAGGAACAAACGAGTTGTGATTTTTGAAGACGATAACTGTAATCGGATCCGCACCATCGGGCCTGGTGTTCGGGAAAACCTTGCCGAAGGCCTGACGAAACTGTTCCAGTTTGGTCGCAACCTGCCTGATGTCTCGTTCATTCGCGTTGCCAAGCAAGTAGAAGTTTTTGGAATGCATTCCGTGCCAGGTATCTTTCGCCGAAGTTGAACCGAGCGGCAGTGTTAGATAGACACAAACGCAGACCACTAAGAATAGAACGATTCGCTTCATGAAGTTGTCCCCCGGCTGAGCCTTACGATGGCAAGCGAAATTTATTAATAAGGTTACTACCTAAGATTTCGGTGATTAGCGCAAAATGCCCGGCGTCGTGATCGAAAGAAAAATATAAGTTTCGGCTGAGTGGAAGTCAATTGTGTTTTACAAAATATTGTACCGAGCGTTTATACTGACTTTTATGATGATTGGCAGCCACGTGACGGTGTGACACCATTTGGCCGACCATATTGTAAATCTCGATAAATAAAGCAGATCCGACGATTTTTTATTTCACGCGGCTATTGTTTCTTAATCAAATTCCGGAGAAATTCTGTGCGTTTTGCCCCTTAACTATCTGAGTTCACTGAAAAGGGCAACCAAGAGCGTTGTGTTCAGAGTCGCAGTATCAGAGTTCGGCGAACTGGTGTCACAGGTGTCACAGTTCAATAACTTCTTTGCTATCTATAGATAAAGCTGTGACACCAATCGCAAAGGCCAGAGCTTGGCCATTTGATGTCACAGTTTTTGTATCATGCAATTTGCCACATGACACGCACCATTCACCTTTTAAAGGAGACGGTAATAAACTGATTAGGCCCATTTTTTGCTTTTTTGACCCGTGATAAATTACGATGCAAGATTGAGATAACCAATGAGCAAAATGATGAAGACCGATCAACCCCTGGACCCGTTATGGTTCAAAGATTCGATAATTTACGAGATTTACATTAGAGGGTTTTACGATTCCAACGGCGACGGCGTAGGCGATCTGCAGGGCTTGACGCAGAAACTCGGTTATATTCAATGGCTTGGCGCGGATTGCATCTGGTTATTGCCGATGTACGCTTCGCCATTGCGGGATGGTGGATACGATATCGCCGATTATTATTCGGTATTACCTGAATATGGGACAATTGATGATTTTAAAGAATTTATGGATGGAGCGCACGCTCGCGGCATTAGGGTTGTAACAGACTTGGTTCTTAACCACACTTCAGATCAGCATCCGTGGTTTCAGGAGTCGCGCAGTTCGCCGAACTCGCCAAAACGAGACTGGTATGTATGGAGTGATACCGATCAGAAGTATACAGGCGCGCGGATTATCTTTGTCGATACAGAGCGCTCGAACTGGACGTGGGACGATCAGGCAGGAGCATATTACTGGCACAGATTCTTCAGCCACCAACCCGATCTGAATTACGACAATCCTGAGGTTCAGCAGGCAATGCTGGATGTCGTTGCGTTCTGGATGGATCTGGGCATTGACGGGTTCAGGCTGGATGCCGTTCCCTACTTGTTTGAGCGGGAAGGAACCAATTGCGAAAACCTGCCTGAGACTCACCAATTCATCAAGCGTCTCAGGAAGTTTGTTGATGAAAAATATCCCGGACGTGTTCTTCTCGCCGAGGCCAATCAATGGCCGGAAGATGTAGTTCAGTATTTCGGCAAAGGCGACGAATGCCACATGTGTTATCACTTTCCAATAATGCCTCGGCTCTTTATCGGGACCCAGCAGGAGGATCGTCATCCGATCACCGACATTATCGAGCACACTCCTTCAATACCTGAAGACTGCCAGTGGGGAATGTTTCTGCGCAACCACGACGAACTGACGCTGGAGATGTGCGATGAGGGTGAGCGTGATTATCTCTATGCCGAATACGCCAAGGAAAAGAGGATGCGTTGTAACATCGGCATTCGACGACGCCTTGCGCCGCTGTTAAATAACAGTCGGCGACGGATCGAGCTTATGCATGGATTGCTGCTCAGTCTGCCGGGCAGTCCGTTCCTTTATTACGGCGACGAACTGGGAATGGGCGATAATATTTATCTTGGTGATCGCGACGGTGTGCGTACTCCTATGCAGTGGTCCGGAGATCGCAACGCCGGATTTTCCAAGGCGGATTTTGCTCAATTGTATTTCCCGCTGAATATGGATCCGATCTACGGATACCAGTCGGTAAACGTCGAGGCCCAGCAGCGGCTGCCTACGTCGTTGCTTCATTGGGTGCACGACCTTATCGAATTGCGACGAAAGAACAAGATATTCGGTCGCGGCTCACTGAAATTCATTAAACCGGCAAACCGAAAGATACTGGCGTTCACGAGAACCTATAATGACGAGACGATTTTGTGTGTCTTCAATTTATCGCGGTCGTCGCAGCCGGCTGAACTGGACCTTTCCGAATATGAAGGGCTGCATCCGATCGAGATGCAATATGAAGTCGAGTTTCCCAGGATAGGAAAGAGACCGTATCAACTTGCTTTTAATGAATACGGATTCTTCTGGTTCTATTTGAAGAGAAGCAGGAAAAACTGAAACGGGTACGCGGAGACACGGAGAATCTCCGCGTCCCCGTTTCTCCGCGTCTTTCCTTCATTTTCTGGCGAATCCTTTTCTATTAATGCTATATATAAAAGCGGCAATGTTGAAAATAGGGAGCGCATTGTTTGTCTGTTTCTGAGCGTCTTAATCGAACCATCGTCCCAAGGTGGGCGGTCGTTTCTATCGTTGTCGTTATCTTGCTGGGAGCAGGCGTATACGCTTTCTATCATCATTGGACCCATAGATTCGACACTCTGATTATCGCTCATTCCGCTCAGCAGAATCTGGATCCGATGCTGGTCAAATCGCTGATCTATGAAGAATCGTTTTTCAATCAAAACGCCAAAAGCGATGCGGATGCTCGGGGGTTAATGCAGGTCACTCCCATTGTCATTAAAGAATGGGCCAGCCGGCGCGGATACGGTGACGAACGCATCGGCGTTTTGAAAGAGTTTGGATCCAGACTTCAGTCGCCGGGTGAATCGCTGGATGATTTGCTGTTCGATCCCGAAGTTAACCTGACACTGGGCTGCTGGTACCTGCATTTTCTACTGAGTCGATACAACGGCCAATCGTTGCAGCTGCCACTGGCACTGGCTGCCTACAATGCAGGTCCAAGCAAAGCGGAAAACTGGCTTCATCGCGACGGAGTGGACGTGACAGACGCCGATCAGTATCTGAGCAGAATTGACTATCCCGCAACTCGTGAGTATGTGCGCAGTATCATGAAACGCTACGATTCCTACAAGCGAGCCAACCGTGGGTTATAAAGAGCTGCTGGCAGACAATCGCGATTTCCGCAACCTCTGGTTTGGACAACTAGTCAGCGAGATCGGCGACTGGTTCAACAATATTGCGCTGCTGGCAATCGTAATCGAGCTTACGAATTCATCGGCGGTCGCAATCGCTCTTTACGTAATCGCGCGACATCTGCCGCTGTTTATTTTCGGGCCGATTGCCGGAGTCGTCAGCGACCGCCTGAGCCGGCGCGGTATTATGATCGCTGCCGATCTCGTCCGGGCGGGTCTGGCGCTGAGCTTTATCCTGGTTCACAGCAGACAGGATTTATGGATCGTGTATGCATCGACCGGTGCGCTAACTGTTCTGTCGGTCTTTTTCACTGCAGCAAAGCAGGCATCAATTCCGAATGTTGTGGCGCGCAGGCATTTGTTGATAGCGAATGCTCTGTCGAATTCGACCACCGGACTGACATTGGCAGTGGGATCAGGGCTTGGGGGAATCGTCGCTACTCAATTCGGCAGAAATCCAGTCTTTGTGCTGAATTCGATCTCCTTCCTGTTTTCGTTCCTAATGATTCTGCTGATTCATATTCCGCAGCCCAGCAAAACCGCCATCAAAGCCAGGAAAAGCATGGTTTTGTCCAGCTGGCACGAATTCCGCGATGGACTTTCGTATATCAGGTCAGTGCCGATTGTCTTTGCCTTGATGTGGTTGACGGCCGGATGGAGTTTTGGCAACGGCGCGGCGCGAGTGGTTTATCCGATATTCGGCTCTGCTTTTGCCAGGGCAGAACACAGAACGGATGATTTCGGAATCTCCGTGTTATATGTAGCGATGGGGCTCGGATCGGTTCTGGGTACGTTGGTTGTAGGACGTTTTCTGAAGCTTGAAGATTCCGATTTGACGCGAACGCTTGGGCTGGCTGTCTTGTGGGACGGACTGTGTCTGGTGCTTTTTAGTATGATGCAGATGTTATGGATGGGGGCGCTGTTAATGCTCCTTCGCGAAGTGGGATATTCAGTCTGGCGCACAGCCAAACATACGGAATTAATGAGAGAGACCGTCGATTCGATGCGCGGCAGGGTCTTTGCGATGCACGAGACAATTTCGGCGTTATTAATGATGTTGACAATGGTTCTGGCCGGCCCGGCGATTGATCGCGTCGGACATAGGATTGTCACAGCAACAGCGGGAACAATAATTACTGCGGCCGGAATTATATGGATGACAACTGTAGCGACAAGTCGCGGCTATCTAGCGCGTCGCCAAACGGCAGGAATAGACCGCGGATGACGCGGATTAGTCGGATTAACACGGGTCGATCGGCGTAGATCCGCTCGATCCGCGTCATCCGCGGTCTATTGTTTGGACTTGATGAACAACATACATATATACACCGCGGACTGGGTACTTCCCATCAGCCGTCAGCCGATTCACGACGGCGCGGTAGCGGTGCGCGATGATGTCATCGTCGATGTAGGCGACAGAGATGAAATAACCAGCAATCACGAAGGCGAAATAGCCGAGAAGCGCGATTTTGGTCATTGCGTGATATTGCCCGGGCTAATCAATACTCACACTCACCTTGAATTGACAGCTCTGCGAGGGCGCCTGGAAGGTCTGGAATTCAGGCAATGGCTGCTGGGAATTATGCAACTCAGGCAAGCGCTCACACCCGACGATCTGCTGGCATCGGCCAGGCTCGGAGCAATCGAGGCAATAAAAGCAGGAATCACAACCGTCGCCGACACCTGTGAATCAGGAGTTGTCGTTGATGCGTTGAACGAAAGCGGACAACGTGGGATCGTTTTTCAGGAAGTATTCGGAGTCGATCCGGTAATAGCGGAGCAGAATCTAAAGGCGGCCAGCGAGAGAATAGGCGAGCTAAAAAAACTGGCTAGCCAAAATGTTAAGGTCGGGGTGTCGCCGCATTCTCCGTATACCGTTTCGCCAAACCTTTTTAAACTGGTCACCGATTACGCGTCGAGACAGAATTTGCCTATGGCAATTCACGCTGCGGAATCCGCCGCCGAAACGCAATTCATATTTGCGAACGAAGGCGTCTTTGCTGAGAACTATCGCAGTCGCGGCGTCTATTGGGAAGCGAGAGGCGTTTCGCCAATAGAGTATCTGGCCGATCTCGGTGTGCTCGAGTGCTCACCATTGCTGATCCATTGTGTTCAAACTGATGGGCGAGATTTAGAACTGGTTGCGCGGAGCAGATCGCCAATTGCGCATTGTCCAAAATCCAATGCCAAGTTCGGACATGGCATTGCTCCTCTGCAGCAGTTCATTTCGGCGGGAATCAAAGTCGGTCTCGGGTCCGACAGCGTTGTCAGCAACAACGTATGCGATTTGATCGACGAAGCCAGGACGGCCTGCTTGTTTGCTCGCGCGAAAGGCCAATCTGGAATCGAACCGACGGCCAGCGACATGGTTAGGATGATGACGCTCGGTGGCGCGGAAGCTTTGGGTATGGAAGCTTCGATAGGCTCATTAGATCAAGGGAAACAAGCTGATCTATGCGTGATTAATCTCGAAGCTGCGTCGACAATCCCAGTTGCTGATCCTGAAACGGCAATAGTTTTCAGCACTTGTGCGCGTGACGTTACAGCGACCATGGTCGGAGGGAAATTCCTCTACGATAACGAAGAGGTCAAAACGATTGACGAACCGCATACCCGAAAACAGATTTACGATGTCGCGACAAAAATATGAGCGCCGATGAAAAGCGAGGACGCCGTCCTACTCTTTATCTCACGGTCGGTATTCCCGGCTCAGGAAAGACAAGCTGGATTGAGAAGAACCTTCCTGATATTAAACGGATTTCGATGGACAGAATGCGCAGGGAATTGCTCGGTGACGAGACCGACCAGAGTCAGAACGAGCGGATATTCGATCTTTGCCAGAAAGAGCTGCGGGAAACTCTCAAAGCCGGCCAGAGCGCAGTCTTCGATGCTACCAGTCACACTCAAAAGAGCCGCCGGATGCCGCTTTCCGCGGCGCGTGATTTTTTTGCCTGGATAAAGATTATCTATTTCGACGTGCCTATTGAAGTTGCTCTTTTAAGAAATGCTTCAAGAGAACGGAGAGTTCCGGAGGAAGTGATCAGGCAATTCTACGAAGAATTAGAAGATCCCGAAGTTTACGAGGGAACGGAAATAGAAGTAGTAAGTATTGATCAGACGAGTGATGGATGACAGCAAAATCCATCACTCGCGGGATACCTGAAACTCTACTTCTTTGCCTTTTTCTTGTTCACAACGTCCTTTAGCTGTTTGCCAGCCGTGAATTTGACGCCGCGAGTGGCCGGAATCTTCAGCTCGGCTCCGGTTCTTGGATTGCGTCCTTTACGCGCCTTGCGATTACTGATGCCGAATGTGCCAAAGCCAACGAATGTGACCCGCTCGCCCTTGCGCAGACTATCGGTAATACCGCTGAGAACTGCAGCCATGGCTTTATCCGCGGCGGCTTTAGAAATGCCGGCCCGATCGGCCACGTGATTAATAAGATCTCCCTTGTTCATGGGGTACCTCCTAAATATTGTATACCGTTGGCTACTGCCTACGATAAATTGTGGTTTGGGAATGCTCAGCGGCTATATAACATCCCTGAAAAACGGTGTCAATACTTATTTTCGAGTGGCGTCCCGTAAAAAGGCTTGTCTGTCGTGGCTTTTCAGGCTATGTGGCCGCAAAGTGATTTCGCCAGAGCCAGAGAGTTTTTCAAATATCTCTGTGCCTGTTCTTTGTGGTGAATTTGATTTTATGATTTCAGGCCGTCTTTGGCCCCGGTGTTTGCGGTTTTGGCGGCGTCCATTGCGTTTTGCAGTGCGCGTTTGCTTTCCTCGGTCTTTGCGTTGGCCTGCCAGGTTTCCAATGATTTTATCTGCTTGTCGGTTTCTTCGACTACGTGTTTAAGAGCTTTCTTTAACCCATCTGCTTTTGGATTATGCTCGTATGAATCGTCGATCTTATCCATCAATTCAGAAATTGCCCTGCGATAGCCGTCCAGCAAATCTTCGGGATTGCCGCTCGGCAGCGGTCCCCAGCTTTCTTCTTCTTTCTTCGACTGTTGTTTCAATTCTCCAGTCAATACTTTCAATCGTCGATTTGCAATATAAAGAAAAACCTGCGTTCGCATCTCGATTTCCTGCGCGTCTTGAATCCTCTCAACCTCCTGCTGGTTCAAATAATCACCTCCGCCTTGCGTATTGGTCATCGCAAGGTTATTGGAAGCAAACGCTGCAAACAGGATTCCCAGAACGATAAAGACAGACGCGACCCCAGAGGGGAACCGATTCATTCTACTTCTCCGATTCGACTGACGGATTGATAATTTATGCCGACTTCATGCTACGGCTTTTCACCGGGCTTGTGCAAGATCTCGCCTCCAAAAGATGCGTTCAGAGCGTCGACTCTTGCCTCTTTTATCTTCTCGACCAGCGCGGTGGCATTTTCAGCATTATAAAAGTTGAAATCGCGTAACATCGGCTCGAAATACAGAAGGTCGCTTCGCAACGCCATCTCAAGCTTCTTTAACGATGACTCGCTCTTTTTCAGCGGGACTTCAGTGCTGAGAAACCTAACAGCGTGATTTGCTATCGCCGCGTAAGCGCACAGAGAATTGATGGCATCGGCGAACTGGTCCTGTCCCACCTGCTTGCGCGTCAGATCGCGATACTGATCCATCAGGGCCATGTATAAACGTGTGCGATCTTTCTCGTTGTGTTCCTGCAGGATACGATCTTTGTCAATCTGATTAAGGATTTTAGGCAATCCATTGGAATCGATTGCCGTGGAAAAATCGATTGGCGGCGCCTTTGGCGGCGTTGGCGTTCCACCGATTTGCGCATTAGCGGTAGTCGCGAGAACACCGAAAACCAATAATAGCCAAAAAGTCTTCGAGTAATTTCTATAGAGAGATGTGCACATAACCTAACCTGCGATGATGATTATTTGCAAATTTACCCAAATCAAGGATGCTTCTTGCCTTTTTTCTCGGCAATTAAACGCTTTAAGCCAGGGAGTCTCAGATTCGCTGCCTCGATTTCGTTTTTATTTACAACCGGATCAGCGAGCTTTAGGAACGATTCGTATGCAGGCAGCGCTTGCTCGTGCAATTCCTGTTTATCGAGCGAAAGAGCCAGAAAATAATAACCGATTGCCTGCTGCGGCCGCGAATTAACGATCCACTGATATTCGACAGCCGCATCGTTGTAATCCTTCAATGTAAATAATGCCGTTGCCAGATTCGCGTGCGCAACATAATCGTCCGGACGATCGTGTACCACGGATTTTAGCAGAGCCAGGCCTTTATCCGATTGCTTTGACCTTACCAGAGCCGATCCAAGTTTCAACCTGTAATCAATATTTTTGCTGTCCAAACTGAACGCCCGCAAATAGAATTCCACAGCCTGCTCCGGGTGGTTAGGCGCATACAGATCGCCGATGCTTATCAGAAGCGCCGCATTATTTGGCTGCTTCGCGAGCATCTCTTTTAGCGAATCGACAATCTCTTCACCCCGGCCAGCTTCAATCATTAAACTGGTATATGCGGCTGCGATCTTTTCATTTTTTGGATCGCGGTGAGTGTAATCAGCCAGTATTTCTATCGCGGAGTCCCGCTTATTCAATTTTACGTACGAGTCCGCAATCGCGCTGGCAACATCCGCGCTGGGTTTTGCTTTGTAGATAATGGACAAATCTGCCACTGCGCCCGAGTAATCCTTCTCTTCCATCAATAATTTAGCGCGTGATAGCCGTAGATCCAGGTTATCAGGCTGACTGCCGATCATCTGTCCCAAAAGTTCAATCGCTCCGTCGCGATCGCCTGTTCGAGCGCGAAGTTCCGCGAGGGTTGCAACGGTGCGTCCGGATTTGTCTCCGAGCCTGATAGCCGTTTCCAACTCTGCCCGCGCCTTTGCGTATTGGGCGACGGGATCGCTGGAACCAGCTGCCAGTTTCGCCTGAACCAGTCCAAGATTCGCGTGTGCTTTGGCGAAATTCGTGTCGATTTGAGTCGCTTTTCCGAAGGAATCCAAGGCACCAATCAGGTCAGAGACTTCAACCTGAGCTTCGCCAAGCCCATTGAAAGCTTTAGCAAAATCGGGTTTAAGCTTGGTGACGGTTTCAAATGATTTAATTGCCTCTTTGGGGCGGTTCAGCGACATCAATGCAACACCTAGCTGATAATGGATCTGAAAAATGTTCGGCTCTAAATCAATGGCCTGCGAGTACAGCTTTACAGCTTCTTCCAGATTGCCGCGCGAATGTGCATCCTGACCGGCATTAAACAAGTCTACTACTTTTTGATCCGGTTTTTGTGCGAACGCAGAAAGAGGAAACAACAGCAGGAACAGCAGTGGCATAAGACGTACGCCTTTTTTGACTGGTTGCTGATTCATTGTTCCTCTGGCAACGTACTGCTGATCTGCCTTCTGAACGCCGCTGAGCCTGGCGGCTTTTGCTTAAAAACCGACGCGGAGCTAATGCTTACGGTTCGCCATTATGACCTCTGGTGACCGTTTGCCCACTCGCCCGTGTTGCGCTTGCGCCTCTGTTACTTTTCTTTTATAGTAGCATGTTACGTTGACACCGCAAGCAGCAATGTCAACAATGTATTGTTGCTAGCGACTTTAACCGTCTCCCAGGATTTGTCGGGCTATTATAGATGGGACAAGGCCTAGTTCAGCTCACACCGCCGGTAGATATCGAAACCGCCATTGCTAAAGAAGATTCGTTAAGAAGACGCTTGCGGGACCTGGGCTCCGTGATTGTCGCGTTTTCCGGCGGAGCTGACAGTGCATACGTCGCATATATTGCTCATCAGGAATTGGGCTCGAACGTGCTGGCCATTACCGCCGACAGCGAATCTTATGCGTCGTTTCAAATGACGGATGCGGTTGAATTTACTCGCAGATTCGGCATTCCGCACGAAGTCATCAAGACCGAGGAAATCGAAGTCGAAGAATATCGAAACAATCCTCCCAATCGGTGCTATTACTGCAAAAGAGAGCTGCACACCGATCTTCGATCAATTGCTGATGAGCGCGGCTTTGCCGCTATCTGCGATGGAAATAACCTGGATGACACGGGAGATTTCAGACCCGGCAGAAAGGCAGCTGCGGAGCTTGGCGTGGTGAGTCCGCTGATCGAATGCGAGATTACGAAAGCCGAGTTGAGATATTTGTCCAAACGGGCAGGATTACCCACCTGGGATCGACCGGCTTCGGCCTGTCTGTCATCACGGGTTCCTTATGGTATGGAAGTAACACCGGAAAAATTAAGAGTGATTGAGCGCGGCGAAGATGAGCTTCGCGACCTGGGTTTTGTGGTCTTCAGGTTGCGCCATCATGGTGACCTTGCTCGAGTTGAAATCACGCCCGAAGAGTTAGTGCGCGCGTTTGACATTGAGATGTCAAAGGAAATAACGAAACGGTTAAAGGCTTTAGGGTTTAAGTACGTTACGCTTGATTTAGAGGGCTATCGTACAGGTGCTCTGAACGAGAGTTTAAAAACATAGCGCCTCTGTTAAGAAAAAGACTTGTAAAAACGACAAGTCAATTAACTTCACTTTTCCTGGAGGATAAATGCCTAGTCCCTACGTAGATGATGCATACGAGGTAAAAGAAGAGAATCCGTTCGAGGCCATGATGGCCCGATTCGATAAAGCCGCCACCCTGCTGAACCTTGATCCCGATCTGTATCAGGTAATGCGCGTTCCTAATCGAGAGATCACCGTTTATATACCGGTTCAGATGGATAGCGGGCGCATCGAGGTTTTCAAAGGCTTTCGCGTTCAGCACAATTTTGCCCGTGGTCCGGCGAAAGGCGGAGTCCGCTTTTCACCTGATGTGACAATCGACGAAGTTCGTGCGCTGGCTGCGTGGATGACATGGAAATGCGCGGTTGTGAACGTTCCGTTCGGCGGAGGAAAGGGTGGAGTTATCTGTGATCCCTTTAAAATGTCGAAACTGGAACTGGAGCGGCTTACCAGGCGGTATACGTCGGAGCTATTGGATTTTATTGGACCGGAGCGCGATGTTCCCGCGCCGGATATGAACACAAACGAGCAGGTCATGGCCTGGATGATGGATACTTATTCCATGCACGCCAGGCATACTGTGACAGCTGTGGTTACTGGCAAGCCGGTTGAATTGGGTGGGTCTGCGGGACGCAGGGAAGCTACGGGACGCGGTCTGCTGTTCGTGGCGACCGAAGCGGCCAAGAAATTCGGTCTGAACATTCCCGATACGCGAGTTGCCGTTCAGGGATCAGGAAACGTCGGCGGCATCGCCGCGATGCTGATGCATCGCGCGGGTTATAAGATTGTAGCGATTTCCGACGTCCACGGCGGAATCTACAATCAAAAGGGACTGGACATTCCGCACGTCCTTGATTATCTGTCGAAGCACAAGACGCTTGAGGCTTATCCAGAGGCTGAAGCTGTCAGTAATCACGACCTGCTTGAATTGCCTTGCGATATTCTGCTTCCTGCCGCGACGGAAAACCAAATCACATCGAAGAACGCCGACAAGATTAAGTGTAAGATCCTTTGCGAAGGCGCAAATGGTCCTACGACAGCCGCGGCCGATGACATCCTCCAGGAAAAGGGAATTTTTATTATTCCCGATATTCTGGCCAATGCCGGTGGTGTGACCGTTTCCTATTTTGAATGGGTTCAGGACCGCATGGGATTCTTCTGGAAGGAAGACCTGGTCAATGAACGATTAAAGGACGTCATGGTCAGTAGCTTCAGCGAAGTGGTTGGATACGCTGAATCGCATAAGGTAAATATGCGAATTGCGTCTTACATGCTGGCGATAGATCGTGTGGCATATGATACGCGTATGCGCGGCATTTATGCCTAATCTGTTCTTTTGACAGAAAACTGACGAAGCGGTAGTCTTGTTCACAGCTTTTGACCGGAAGATTCGAAAATTGGTTTGATCGTGAACAGGAATTTCCGGACCGCTTCGTTAGTATTACACTCCCCCGTATTGTTAAGCACCTGTTAAGGGCCGGCCCAGTGAACAAAAAGACCTTTAGAGTGTGGAATTTGGCTAGACCGGCTGCTGTAATATGTTATAATGCGGCGCGGCTAAAGGCCGATAAGTGCCGATAGATTCTGGTAGTTATACGCTATTTGATTGAAATAAATTATTGCACCTGAGCCGTAACAGGTAATGGCCGGCACAGGCACCGTGCCGGTTCGCAAAAAAAAGGATGATGCTCACCCCCACAATGAAAGGCAGGACAGGTGAGCAAAGAATTAATGGAGGCCAATAGATGAAGTTTGCGAGCAAGGTCGTACTAGCAGTTCTAACCCTGGTTCTTTTAACGTCAGCCGCATTGGCGCAAAATCAGGACGATCCAAATTCAGCGAAATCACCTACTATTATCGGTGCAACAGGGATGTTTACCGTTATTGACGCCACCACGTTGAAACGTGGTGAATTCAACATCGGGTTTTTCTATAACAATTTTAAACGCGATCCTGGCAGTGTTCACATCGAAAACATGCCGGTAAATATCGCCGTGGGATTAGGGCGATTAGAACTATTCGCAAATATTGATCTGAACCAGACCGTTACGGTCCGAAGGCCGGACGCTCTCTCAGGTTTCCTGCTTCCTCAAGTAGTTTCACCCGGGTTCTTCCAGGGATTTGCTCCGCCGACGGCCGGCACGCCGTTCTTTACTTTTAACGGACTCCCGTTTGTTACGGGCGCCGTTTTCGGCAATACCATATTGCCAGGTATTACGAATGGTCCGACAACGACGGTGCCTATTCATGTGAACAACGCCTCTGGTTTGTTCATCAACGTTCCTGGGCACTTCACTCAACCGATTCCGGGCTTTGGTCCTTTCTGCAACCCCACGACGGATCCAAACTGCAGACAGACCGTATTTCCTGTTCCGCTGTTCCTGTTCGATCAGGACGTCCTTGGTTTTCAGGGGCTCAATGCTGAATATCTGAACAATTACCCGTTCATCGGTCGCGACAGTGGAAACGGGTTGGGCAATGTTACCTGGGGTGGCAAGGTTAGACTTACTGGCGAAGATGCCAAATTTAACGTAGCGCTGATGGGTTTAATGCGAATTCCGACGATCGGATCCGACAAGCTCTTCAGCTCGACCGGTCTTCTTCGCGGACGCGGAGCAGGCGTAATTGACTGGGGCGTTTACGCGTTATTCACTTCGCATTTCCGACGCGCGACTTTGACCGCAAACTTCGGCTATATGCACGATGGCGATCCAAGCGTCGGCGGCGTGCAGGTTCTGGACAGAGCCGACGAATTCCACACCGGCGCAGGATTGGAGGTACCGTTTAAGAAGTACTTCCAGTTTGTGACTGAGCTGACTAATGAAGCGTACATCGGTCATCGCACTCCGAATGTGAATCAGGTATATCCGCTTGAGTACCGCGTGGGACTGAGGTTCTTTCCCAGGAACTGGATGCAAGTCGGCGGAAGCTATCAGGTATTGTTGAACCCGACAAACGATCTGGCTGATTTGCAGAAACCGTTCGTCAACGTAAACCAGACCAATCAAGTAATTTTCGTTCCGCGCCAGATAGCATCTAACGATCCGAACGGATTGATTGCGTATGTTTCGTTCGGTCGACATCTTTCTGAGAAACCGTATGTGCCGCCACCACCGTCCAAGAACCAACCGCCGGTTGTGAATTGCTCTGCCACACCGACATCGGTTACCAAGGGAGTCGACAATCCGGTAATTAATATCACAACCAGCGTGAACGATCCCGAAAACGACGTTGTGACTTACTCATGGAGTGTCAGTGGAGGCGGATCGGTTTCCGGTTCAGGCAGTCACGTAACTGTTGACACGAGTTCGCTGGCTGCGAACAGCTATACGGCGACGGTAACCGTTGATGATGGTCACGGAAACTCGGTCCAGTGTTCAGCCGGCTTTACGGTTGCTGAAAAGCCGAATCACTGCCCGACGGTGCAGTTGAGAGCTGATCCATCCACGGTCGATGCCGGTACCAACACCAGAGTGACGTTGCACGCCACAGGAAACGATCAGGATGGCGATCAGATAACCTATCAATGGACCACCAGCCAGGGAAGCATCAGCGGTTCTGGCGACACGGTATCTCTGGATACAACAAACTTGAGCGGGTCAGTTACTGTGAGCGTCACAGTCAGCGATGGCAAGTGCACCGGATCGGACTCGACCACTATCACGATCAATTCCAAGATAGAGCCTCCGAAGGCGACTATAATCGACAATTGCACGACTTACCCACGGCGCAACGTTACCCGAGTCGATAACACCTGTAAGGGATTCATGGATGATGTTGCGGCTCGCTTGCAGGCAGATCCTCGCGCAACCGTCGTGATTCAGGGTTATGCAGATGCTAATGAAAAGGCATCGGCAGCCCAGACTCGCGCTGAGCTTGTACGCGACGATCTGGTCAACAGAAAGCACATCGACGCCAACCGCATTAAGGTCGTTGCTCTTGGTTCGCAGCCTTCGCCTAATGCGACAGGCGGTAACAACAGAGTTGTTACTATCTGGTTCGTGCCCGAAGGCGCTGCCCAGCCGTAAAGGCTTTGATCACCAATTAGTTTTATTGCTCGCACCTAGCGGGTGACTTCAAAACGGTCACCCGCTTTTTTATGTCCGCCCGGCAGGGCGCACTCACTTGAAGGTGAAAGTCCTTTACAACCCCGACGGGGGAATCGTTAGGCCTGACGGCGGCTCAAGATGCACATTCTCAAGCAACTTGCCAGAGACATCTTTCTTCAGACAATCAACCTCATAGACCCTGTTCGCTTAATTACAGGATCCGTTAGTCTTCAGGACGAGATCCTGAAAATCGACAACGAACCAATAAGTCTCTCTTATTTCGAACACATATTGCTAATCGGTTTCGGCAAAGCCAGTCTCAAGATGGCCGGCGCCGTGGAATCGATTCTCGAAAATCGGATAAGCGGCGGAATCGTTGTAACGAACGCACTTCTGGATAATGTCCAGCCAACTCGGGCAGATGTAGTCGTCGGTGGTCATCCTTACCCTGATGAAGGCAGCCTGCGAGCGGCGACTCGCGCAATGGAACTGGTCAGTGGCGCGGACTCGCGGACTCTTATTATTTATCTGATTTCAGGCGGTGGATCGTCGCTTTTTGAACGGCCAATTGATGACGGTATCTCTCTCGGTGATCTCCAGCGAATGAATTAGATTCTGGTGAAATGCGGGGCGCCGATCAGACAGATCAATACAGTCCGAAAACATCTGTCTGCCGTGAAAGGCGGGCGTTTGGCGATGCTTGCTCAGGCGGCCACGCAGATTTCGCTTTATATATCGGATGTAAATACTGGAGAGCTTTCAACCATAGCTTCGGATCCGACCGGACCCGACGACACAACGCTGGATGAATTTTACAATACGATAGAGAAATACAATCTCTTGCCCAGGCTGCCCGAGAGTATTGCGAGTCTAATTCGCGACCATCGCATTTCCGAAACTCCAAAGGACGGCGATCGGGTGCTGAATGCAATTCCCCGAGTCCTCCTTCTCGACAACGCGAAAATGCTCGCAATCGCCGCGAACTTGGCCTTACAATCAGGACTGGTCACGGAGGTCGACTTCAGCGACAACGAGGATTACTATCGATCCGTGGCGGATCGTCTTTTTTCTCGATTAAAAGTATTATCGGACAAACATCCTGATTCGGATGTATGTCTTATTGCTGGCGGTGAAGTCAGTTGTCCCGTCAGCGGCAAGGGAACGGGCGGCAGAAATCAGGAATTCGGGCTTTACTGCGCAACCAAAATACGAGAGATATCTCCTGGTCCAGAAGTCGCGATTTTGAGCGCCGGCACAGATGGTATAGACGGGAACAGCAATGCCGCCGGAGCTGTGGTTGATAATGACACGATAATCCGGCAAGGTTCTGCGGGATTAAAGGCCAGGGATTTTCTTGAGCGCAACGATTCTTATCATTACTTTGAGAATTACGACGGACTGATTGTAACCGGACCTACTGGTACGAATGTCCGCGATTTGCGGTTATTTCTTATACGGCGATCGACTTTTTCTTAGATCTTCGCGCAGTGCTCTCAATTATCAGAAGTTAACGTACGGAGGCAAAAATGAAGCTGACAATATTGTTGGCCGTCGGCATCTCTTTTTTGATGTTTGGCTGCTCGCCGAAAAATGCGGAACCAACAAAAGCAGAAGCATCAACAAAACCGAAAGCAGCGGCACCCGCAGAAACCGATCCGCGCATAAAGAAGGTCCAGGATCAGATTGCGCAGACCACGCCAGAAGAAAAAGATGCAATAGAAAAGGTTAAGGCCACGAAGTTAACTGTAGGTGGCGCGAAATCGGCGGTTTCGCTGGGCGAAATTGCCGATCGTTTCGCCAAACAACCCAACAATGTCGGTATTGGCTGGCAAGCTTTCAAATATTCCGACGGCAACACCTATGACATTTTCTATCACTTCAAGAATTACAAGGGCGATGTGTTATTTGCCAAATGGTCCTATAACGCCAAGACCGGTGAAGTGAAGCCGATGAACGACATGGGTTACCAATTCAGTTACGCATCGAAATAGTTACGCAGAGATTCAGTCTGCACGATCTGGCTTAATCAACATTTCGAATTCAAACCGCTCGCGCGTTTGTTCAACCGGCGCGGACTGAATCTCTGCGTCGCGTTTTTACTCCTTCCGAAATCCTGCTATGATTTCAGTTCCTTAAACATCACAATTTCGGAGATTCCAGATGCGATCAAAGCTCGGTGTTTTCACCGCTATCATTCTATCTATTCAGTTACTTTCGTTGCCCGTGCGTAGTCAGCAATTCACGGCAGGTCCAGGCAAAGCGTATAAGGCAAAACCTCTGGCAACTGTGCCCGCGCCGAAAGACGTAATCGGTTTTACGCCAGGTGACGACCGAAAGCTGGCTGCGTGGTCGCAGGTGGTCGACTACTTCAACGCGCTGGCGAAGACCAGTGATCGGGTGTTAGTCCAGGAGATAGGCAAAACGACCCTCGGTAGGCCATTTATTTACGCGACTATCTCGTCTCCGGAAAACTTGAAAAACCTGAATCGTTATCTGGAAATACAACGAAAGCTTGCTGATCCTCGGTTGGTCAAAGACGACGCGGAAGCTCAAAGCCTGATGCGCGAAGGCAAGACGGTTGTCCTTTGCACATTCCAGATTCATTCGACCGAAGTGGGCGGCTCGCTTTCTTCGATCAACACCGCATATCAGCTTGCTTCCAGCGACTCGCTAAAGGTTAAAGAGATTCTGGACAACTGCATAATCCTTTTTGTTCCGTCGCTGAATCCTGATGGCGTCGACATCGTTAAGAATTGGTATGACAAGACGCTTGGCACTCCCTACGAAGGAACATCGCCGCCAGAGCTCTATCACCATTACACCGGACACGACAACAATCGCGACTGGTATGCGTTTTCTCAGGTAGAAACACAATTGACGATAGATAAGATTCAGAACATCTGGCATCCGCAAATCGTTCACGATGTTCATCAACAGGGATCGAACGCCAGTCGGCTTTTCCTTCCGCCGTTTATAGATCCGTATGAACCAAACGTGCCGCCCGTAATTATCGAAGGCGTAAATTTTATGGGCTCGGCGATGGCTTGGGAATTAAGTCAGGATGGCAAAAAAGGAATCACCACATTCAGCACTTATGATGGGTGGACGCCTGCCAGATCGTATCAGCACTATCACGCCGGAATTCGCATTTTATCTGAAACCGCCAGCGCAAGACTCGCTTCGCCAATCACGATTCGGCCGGATCAACTGACCACCGGGAGAGGTTACGACGCCAGAGTCGCTACCGTGAATTTCCCCGACCCATGGAAGGGTGGAGAATGGACTATCGGCAACATCGTTGATTATATGAGCGGAGGTGTGATGGCATTGTTGACCAACTCGGCCAGATACCGTGATCGTTGGCTGCACAGTTTTTACGAAGTCAGCAAAGACGCCGTGCGGGAGCGTAAGGAGGGCGAGTCCTTCGCAATGATTTTACCCGCTCCTCAGCACGACCCTTGCGCGGAAAACAGAAGAGAGACTGTGTTGAATATTCTTCTCCGCGGCGGCATCGAGATGTATCGACAGGACAGATCATTCACAGTCGGCGGAAGCACATATATGGAAGGCGCCGTGGTCATACCGATGGCTCAGCCTTATGGCGGATTTGCGCGCGTGCTGCTTGAGAAAGAGATATATCCTGATATGCGCGATGCTGCAGGGCAGCCTCAGCCTCCGTATGATGTAACCGCGCATTCACTGTCGCTGTTGATGGGCGTAAAGGCCGATGAGACGAACAACCATTTCGAATTTGAACGAACTCACTTGTTGACCGACAAAGAAATTTCAAATATGTCTGTGATAAATAAGGCTAAACGCGACACCCAGTTTTTCATTGGAGACTATTGCAGTCTGCCGGAGCTCAATGACGCTCTGAAAGCTCAGAATACGGTCTGGAGGGTTAAGCAACCGCTCGTCCTGTCGATGAAGCAGATTTCCCGACAGTCTGCTGCTGCAAGACCGGATGTCCCGTCATACAGGTTGGATAGTGGCAGCTTTATTGTTGCCAAAGATAACAGTCAGGTTACTTATTTAAAAGGAGCTTGGACTTTAGATCCTGATGCAGGAGGCTCGAACCGGACAATTACGGAGGCTGAAAAACAGGGATTGATTTCGCAGGTCCGCGCGCCAAGAACCGCTATGTACAAGTCGTATGTGCCTTCGATGGACGAAGGCTGGACACGATACATATTCGATCAGTACAAACTTTCCTATAGCTCGATATTCGACAAAGAAATCCGTGCGGGAAATCTAAAGGCTAAATACGACTGCATAATTCTTCCTGATGAATCTGCCCGTGCATTGCTGGACGGCGCAAGAAAAGGATCGCTTCCGGATGAATACGTCGGCGGTATAGGTGCTGAAGGCGTAACCGCGTTGAAAGAATTCGTTGAGGCGGGCGGTACGCTGATTACATTCAACAACGCGTCGCTGTTCGCAATGGAGCAATTCAAGCTGCCGATCAGAAACGTTTTGTCAGCCGTTAAAGAGAAAGATTTCTATTGCCCCGGCTCAATTCTGAAAATTAACGTTGATCAGAGCGACCCCATCTCTGCCGGAATCACTGCTGATTCTATAGCCTGGTTCGAGAACGGTCCGGCATTCGAATTGACCGGAATCGGTCCGAACGTAAAAGCCATAGCCCAATTTGCTGGTGCAAAGGATGTCCTGCAAGCCGGCTGGATTTTAGGGCCGGAACATATTGCGAACAAAGCAGCGATTGTCGAAGTCAAACAGGGCAAGGGGCGGTTCATTCTGTTCGCGTTCCGTCCTCAGTACAGAGCGCAGTCGATCGCGACCTATCCGTTTGTCTTTAACTCGATTCTAACGAGCGCAACTCAATAGTGAACGCAGATCGGAGCTGGTCCAATGATTATAGATATGCACGTTCACACTGTTGCATCAGGCGATTCGCTGATCGCAGCGGAAGACCTGATCGATCATGCGTTGGACATGGGACTGGATGGAATCTGCGTGACAGAGCACGACAGTTACGAGGCCTCAGCCGCCGTCGAAGAACTCGCCGAAGGCACTGATCTGAAAGTGTTTCGCGGAGTCGAAGTCTCGACCGTTACCGGTCATATGCTCGTTTATGGAGTGAAAGACGACAAATGGAAGGATTATCTGGAACAACACAAAAATGATGCTCAACGGTTGATTGATTACGTGCGATCCATTGACGGAGTTGTCATTCCGGCTCATCCATTTGATCCAATAAAGCCGGGCATCAAAGACTTGGCTCCGACGCTCGCCGGAGTTTTCGCCATTGAAGCTTTTAACGGACAATCTGACGTTAACGACAATATTCGAGCGCGCGAGATGGCGGAACGATTGAATCTTTCGATAGTTGGGGGAAGCGACGCGCACTCGCTCTATGAATTAGGGAAATGCGTGACCGAATTTTCCGCAAATATAACTTCGATGGGCGAATTGATCGCCGAGTTGAAAGCTGGACGCTTCCGCGGGCGCTACCTCTAAAAAATAACAGCCACAGCACACGGGAATTTCTTTTCTTGACTTATTCACCAATTGGCGGCATTCTTTCCATAGTTTATCTATGGAAAGCATTAAACGAATAATAAACAGGTGCCGGTACTACTGGAAACGCGACAAGTTCGACCGCGAGCTTGAGGAAGAGTTGCGTTTTCATCTGGAAATGAAAATCGAAGAAGACGTTAGCAAAGGAATCGATCGCGAACAGGCACAACATCAGGCTGTTCGTCAGTTCGGAAATCAGGTTCGGTTAAGTGAAAGGAGTCGCGAAGTGTGGGCATACAGGTGGATTGATACTTCTGTTCAGGACATACGCTACGGTATAACGCAGCTCGTCAAACACCCAAGCTTCGCTGCCATTGCGATACTTTCGCTCGCTCTTGGAATTGGGGCGAACACTTCGATCTTTACGTTGATCGACGCAATGATGCTGAAAACACTGCCTGTCAAAGATCCACACCAGCTTGTTTTGCTGAAGGTGATGGGGAAAGAACCTGTCGGGAGTTATGTATTTAATTATCCCCTTTTTGATAAGTTCCGCGCCAGCAGCAAAACTTTATCGGGGGTTATCGCTACAAGCAGTTTAGAAAAAACTGAGATCGTCATAGAAGGCGAAAACGTCGGGTCGCAGCTTGAGTCCGTTCAGACTGTATCAGGTAACTATTTTTCTGTTCTTGGGGTCAATGCCGTTGCGGGTCGAATGTTCACTGAAGACGATGACCATGAATCTAATCCCGAACCAGTTGCGGTTATCAGTTATGACCTGTGGCGCAGCTACAACCTGGACCCATCGATTATCGGCAGGAAAATAATTCTCCGCAAAACGCCTCTGACCATAATCGGAGTTGCACCAGACGGTTTTTTTGGGCTTGACCGCGGAAGAAAACCCGGTGTTTGGTGCCCAATAAATCTTGTTCCGGTTTTTGAGCCAGACAATCGTTTTCTGAAAAATATCAATTCCTCGTGGCTGGTAGTCATGGGAAGGCTAAAGCCGGGCATGACACAGATGCAGACGCAGCAAGAGCTGGATGTAATCTTCAAACAACAGACCGAAGAACTCATTTCGTCAAATCGCAAAATGTCTGAAAGCGAACGGCAGGCATTTCGTGCGCGGAAAATTGAAGTGGAGCAAGGCAGCACCGGCCAGTCGTGGGCCAGAGTACAGTTCGGCCGTCAGACTCTGATCCTGATGATAGCGGTCGGATTGGTGTTGTTGCTGGCCTGTGCCAACGTCGCCAACCTCTTAATGGCGCGTGCTGCTGCGCGGCAAAAAGAAATTGCGGTACGCCTTGCCATCGGTGCAAGTCGCTGGCGATTGGTTCGGCAGCTACTAACTGAAGGAATGGTACTGGCGATAATCGGCGGAGCTTTCGGTCTGGTCTTTGCGCATTGGGGTACGCGCATACTTTTAACCTATCTGCCGGAAAGGCTGACATACGGATACGATCTTAACCCGGATGGCCGCATCCTGCTATTTACCCTGTCAGTTTCCTTGATAACGGGAATTCTATTCGGCCTTGCTCCTGCCATGCGGGCGACAAGGCTTGATTTGGCGAGCAGATTTAAAGATCAATCCAGCGGCATTACCGGGCGTTCGCGGTTTGCCATCAATAAGACTCTGATCGTCATACAAGTTGCGCTGTCGGTATTCCTGTTGGTGGGAGCCGGGCTGTTCGTTCGCACTCTTCAAAATCTGAAAGGCGTGGATCTGGGATTCGACCGGAATAACTTGATGCAATTCGATGTGCGGTTGGGCAACGATTATAAAGTGCAGCAGCGAGTCAATTTTTATAAAGAAGCTCTGTCAAAGCTGGAATCTGTTCCCGGAGTGCACTCGGCCAGTATCTCCACTTTCGGGCTACTGGATGGCAGTCGAATCTATAATAGGATATCTGTTCCCGGTTATGTTCCCCAAACAGACGATGATGTTACCTGTAATGTACTCTATGTCAGCCCGAGGTTTTTTGAAACGATGGGCATAACATTGTTGTCGGGCCGTGTTTTTCAACCGCAGGACGACTTTTCAGCACAGCCGAGTGAACGAGCACCGGTTTCCCCCCCGTTATTAACTGTGATTAATCAGAAAATGGCGAATCATTTCTTCCCCGGAGAGAACCCGATTGGAAAGAGATTCAGCAACGGGATTGATCCGCAGAAAAGTCGCCAATTTGAAGTCATCGGTATCGTCAAAGACACCAACTACGAAACTCTGCGTGAAGAAAAAACAAAGATATTCTTTCTGCCTTATTTCCAGAGGCCAGACGACAGCGATATGACATTCGAAATTCGTGCTTCCGGAAGTCTGTCGAGTTACGCCCCGGCCATTCAAGGCGTTATAAAAGATATAGATCCTAAACTACAGGTATCGGGATTTCTAACGATGAACGATCTTATCGATCGATTAGTCCTGCAGGAAAGATTCATGGCGCAACTGGCGGGTTTCTTTAGTCTCTTTGCATTGATGTTGGCCTGTATCGGTTTGTACGGAATCATGTCCTACACCGTGACCCAGAAAACAAATGAAATAGGGATAAGGATGGCGCTGGGAGCGGGCGGCGCTGATGTTATTCGACAGGTAATGAAAGAGGTTTCATTGCTGGTCGCAATCGGCATCTCCATCGGGCTGGCAGGCGCTCTTTTAGGCACCAGATTAGTCGGAAGTATGCTGTTTGGACTGACGCCGACCGATCCGGCAACGATTACATTCGCGGTTTTGTTACTTGCGATAGTTGCAGCGTTAGCCGGATTTATACCGGCGCGCAGGGCCTCGCGAATCGATCCGATGATAGCTCTCAGATATGAGTAGTCGACCTGTCAAGCCACGCTTGTCACCCGAAGATTGGCGTGATATAGGTTCATTGTTATGGCAATGAACTTATCAGGATTGATTTGTTGATGGCTTCGAATCGGTCGCCGCTGTTCATAATTTTTATAACTGTTTTTATTGACTTGATTGGATTTGGAATTGTAATTCCGATCCTGCCGATTTATGCAGAGAAATTCGGCGCAACCCCGCTGACAGTTGGACTGTTGCTGGCCTCGTTTTCTGTTTGCCAGTTTTTAGCCACTCCGATACTTGGTCGACTTTCGGATCGGTACGGCCGACGGCCGATATTATTTTTCAGCCTGGCCGGTACTTCGCTTGCATTTCTGACGATGGGATTCGCCAACGCTTTATGGCTGCTTTTCGTCGCCAGAATCGTGGATGGAATTACAGGCGGCAACATATCTACAGCGCAGGCGTATATTGCCGATGTCACGACTCCGGAAAATCGCGCAAAAGGATTGGGGATGATAGGAGCCGCATTCGGTCTTGGGTTCATAATCGGTCCGGCAATCGGCGGCGTGCTGAGTAAATTCGGTCTTCCTGTTCCTTTTCTGTTTGCATCAGCCCTGGCGGCGGCAAATGCGATTCTGCTTTATTTTCGTTTACCGGAAACAGTCAAACGTGACGGTTCGCCTGCGAAGGCTTCGGCGCGCAGAGGATGGGGGATTGTCGGGATTTCGTTACCAGACACCGGTCTTAAGCTGATCCTGATCGTTTACTTCGTCGGCACGGTAGCTTTCGCAACGCTGACTGCAACCCTGGCACTTTACACCAGTCACGCAAGGCAATTTCATTACGATGCTACGCATAATGGCTACATCTTCACATTCGTGGGAATAATCGGCGCGATCGTTCAAGGAGGTCTGCTGGGACGATTGGTCAAACAATTTGGCGAATCACTGCTGGTAGTTGTGGGTTTGGTTTCATTAGGCGCAGGTCTCGCGTTTCTCCCTTACTTAACAACTTTGATTGGGCTGTTGGTCGCGCTGGCTCTGATAGCGATTGGCAACGGTCTGGTTACGCCGAGCCTGACTGCGCTGGCTTCGAAACGCACTTCGGAAAAGAAACAGGGTGAAATTCTGGGAATAACTCAATCTTTGAACAGCCTTGCTCGAGTTATTGGGCCGATTGTTGGCAATTTTCTTTTAGGTTTCGGAATAACCGAAGCTGCCGGTTCGGTGAGCGAATCAACCAGCGTCCCTGGTCAGGCTATGGCATCGCCCTTTGTTATGAGCGCTATTGTGACAGCATTGGCGTTTGCGCTGGCAATCTTTTATTATCTGAAATGGGGAAACAAGAAATTAGTCGGTTTTGAACGGTCACAACAGCAATCGGAGACATAGAAATGAAACGTCAATTTAAAGCCACACTGACAGAAGAGAGCGGTATATTCGTGGCGCAGTGTCTCGATGTAGATGTCGCCAGTCAGGGTTCGACTGAGGCTGAGGCGCTTGCCAATTTAAAAGAAGCCTTAGAACTGCATTTTGAACCTCCTTACGCTACTGAATATCCAGCCGTAAAAAGTATAGAGGTTGACCTGTATGCCGCTTAATCCTCTACCCTATCGAGAGGTGAAGCGTAGCCTTGAAGTTGCGGGTTTTTCTTAAGGTTAGCCAGAAGGGTAGCCATGTGAAGTTCGCGAAAAAAACGGACACAGGAACTCGAACCGCTATTGTTCGAGCCTATGCAGAAATAGCATCAGGAACGATCCGAAGCATTATTCGCCCAGGCTGGCATTACTCGGGATGAATGGGAAACCTTATAACCACCTGCATATCTCTCCAAAATATTTGCCGGGTTATGTAACGTTGTCGAGCCGATTTCACATAATTTTCCATAACTGCTTCGTTTCTTTGGCCTCAGCGTAATTGCACCTTGGCTCCAACATTTTACCACGCCTATAATGCCCCCAGCCTTGGATAGTCTCATCCGACTCCAAGCGCAGTACCAATAGAGTCGAGAGATTCTAATTCACGATTTCTGCCCTTATCAGCGCCGAAAATGTCGGCGCGCGCGAGCCCAATCACCCGTGGTTTGCGCGAAACAGATTTGTAAAGCGAGAGATAACTTCTACAGCTTTTTGCCCAGGCGTTCCGACGCATCTGCCCTTAACACAAGGCGAAAAGTTTGGACACAACTGGGCAACCCCACTCTAAAAGAGGGAGATATATGAGAACTGCAAGGGTACTATTCAAGCCTATAATCTGGCTGTTATTGGTTGGCGTTGCTGCATTGGCAATGACATTCGGCGCTGATTTGCTGTCTGGCTCAGCAAAGGCCGCCGGTTTCGCTAATAGCGCGTCGTTTACTCTGTTCAGTCCGCCGCCACCATTCGTTCGATGCGTGACGACGGGTGCAATCGACCCAAGCTGTAATGATACTCACACTACAATCCAGGGCGCGATCAATGCTGCCTTGCCTGGCGATACCATTTTGATTGCGCCGGGCACGTATATTGAGCAAATCACCGTCAACAAGAACCTGACCATTACCACCACCGGACCAGGAGTTGTTATTCAGTCGCCATCCACTCCGCTGGTTCCCGATGCCGTTGGACAACTTAATATTGTCACGATAACGGGTGGCGTAAATGTCAGTATCAGCAACCTGGTAGTACTCGGTCCTGGTCCTGGTCCATGCGCAAGCATAAACTCGGGCATATTTGTCAGCGGCAACTCGGTTGCTTCGATCACCGGGCTAATTATTCCCGAGATTCACGATAACCCATTTGGCGGCTGCCAGAACGGCGTCGGCATCCAGGTCGGAAAACAGTCCGTTGCGCAACTCGGTCACGCCGTCATCACAAACACCGCCGTGAGCAATTACCAGAAGGCGGGCATTGTCGTTGACGGAACAGGATCCGACGCGACCATAACGGGCGATACAATCGACGGCCACGGTAATACGACCTTGATCGCTCAAAACGGCATTCAGATCAGCCGCGGAGCGACAGCGATCGTCGATAACAACCTTGTTCAGGGAAATGAATTCGACGGCCCCGGCAGTGGCAGTGACATTCTAAACGATGTACAGTCGGTCGGTATCCTTCTGTTTAATGCCGGCGATGGAACTGTTATCGAAAACAACAACGTCACCGCTAATGACATCGGCATTTATGACCTTAACTTAGGCGCAGTGAACATCAACAATAACCACCTGACGATCAACCGGTATGGCGGAATCGTACAGGATCAGGGAACTGGTAACCTGAATCACAATACTGTCAGCGGTGGACTTCATTCTGTGTTCGTGGCTTCGTTTAGCGGGGCTACCGGCGATTCAATAGCGATCCTGAATGGCAACACACTCAGTCCGGGTCCTGGCGGAACGGCCCTCGACACTGGTGATGCCGACACAGGAGATGCGTTTGTTCCGTTCTTCCAGAACGTTTTCTGTGCGGCTCCTCCTGCGGGCCTCGTTAGCTGGTATCCTGGCGATGGAAATGCGACTGACGTTGCCGGTGGACACGATGGCACTTTGGTGGGTGGAGCGACCTTCTCCCCCGCAGGCGAAGTCGGGCAAGCATTCAACTTTAACGGCATCAACGCGGGCGTCAGCGTTCCCGATACGGCCAGTCTGAATTTTGGAGCAAATTCCGACTTCTCGATTGACGCCTGGATCCACATTCCCACGAGCGCCAATCCGACTAAAACGGTTGTCGATATCGTCGATAAGCGCTCATTCAGTCCCAACCCGATGGGCTACTCCATGTTCCTGCTGAATGGACAACTGGGTGTTCAGCTTGCGGATGGCGCTACTGTCCACAATTACGTCGGTCCGAGCACCGGTGAGTTGCGCGATGGGCAGTTCCACTTTGTTGCTGCAACAGTAACCAGGGCTTCCGCCGGAACTTTTGCGGTCAATCTCTACGTTGACGGTGTTTTGAAAGATACGATAACCAGCAATGCGATCCTCGGTGACCTGACAAATACCGGAGCTCTGCAGATTGCATTCAATCCCGATCCCGGTGTTCCCGCTGCAACGAAATTTGCTCCGGGACTGTTCGATGAGATCGAGATTTTCAACCGCGCTCTGAGTTCGGCCGACGTTGCGTCGCTTTTTAATCCGTTGATTGCGGGCAAATGCAAGGTGACCGATGTCGGGCTCACCAAAACGCACACAGGTACATTCACGGTCGGACTGACCGGGACATACAACCTGACGGTTACCAATGTCGGAACCCTCAGAGCAACTTCACCTATCACGGTTTCGGACACACTGCCCGCCGGTATGAGCTTCTTAGCCGTCGGTGCAGGATCTGATCCGGGTTGGCTCTGCTCTGGCTCGACAACCGTTAATTGTACAAACAATACACAGTTGCCAGTAAGTGCTTCATTCCCGCTCAACCTTGACGTCACTGTGACGCAGGGCGGTGCAAGAACGAACAATGCCGTTGTTTCAATGTTCGGCGACAGCAATTCGGGCAATGACAACGCCAGTGACACACTGACGGTGGCAAAGGCAAATACAAACACAGCTCTCGCGTCATCGGTAAATCCGTCTGTCTTCGGTCAGCCGGTAACATTTACGGCAACCGTGACAGCGACAGGAATTACTCCTGTCGGCAACGTCGAATTCTTTGACGGCTTAACCTCGCTGGGCGTGTTCCCGACCTCCGGTGGAATTGCATCAGTTACGGTGTCAAACCTGAATGTAGGTTCGCACTCTGTCACTGCGCAATTCACTGATGGCGGCGATTTCAATAACAGCACCGCCAGCGCGTTAAATCAGGTCGTTAATCCTGCAAATACGAATACTTCACTGGTTTCGTCGGTTAACCCGTCTGTCTTCCAGCAGACAGTGACTTTCACCGCAACTGTCACAGTAGTACCTCCGGGTGGCGGAACGTTGTCAAACACCGTGACCTTCAGGGACGGCACGACTGTGATTGACGTAGTACCTATTGGTCCTGGTGGCGTTGCGACGACCACACGGAACTCACTGTCGGTCGGCAGCCATCCGATAACGGCTTCCTATAATGGAGATGGCGCTCATAACGGAAGCCTGTCCAATACCGTAGTTCAGATAGTGAACAAGGCTAATACCACATTGACGCTGACCTCGTCGGCCAATCCTGGGAATCCGGGCGGCATCGTGATGTTCACAGCAACGATCGGTGTTGTTCCTCCGGGATCGGGATCACCGATACCGCCGACAGGAACGGTAACATTCAAGGAAGGCGCAACAACGCTTGGTATCCGACCGGTCGGAGGACCAGGAGTAGCAACGTTCTCAACCTCGTTGCTGGGCGCCGGTCAGCACTCGATCACCGCGTTCTACAGTGGCGATGGTAACTTTAACCCGAGCACGTCAAACACGCTGGTGCAGACTATGGGTCGTGCAGATATGTTCGTCAACCAGAGTACGGGACAGGATCCTGTGATGGTTGGTGACACGCTGCATTTCGACATCGGCGTCGGCAGCGGCGGACCAAACGACGCATTCAACGTGGTTCTGCACCTCAACACACCTTCTGGCACATTCTTCGCGGGCGTCACACCTGACGTCGGATCGTGCACAGCGCCGCAAGTAGGTTTGACTGGAGCAATCACTTGCAGCCTGGGCAATTTCTCGCCGGGTGAAAACCATCACGTACATCTCGATCTGTTCGTCGATACAACATATTCGACGATCACCAACGTCGCCCACGTGACGACGGATTCGCTTGATCCTGACCTGACCAACAACACCATCTCTCGCACGGTGAAAGTCACGCTGATAAGCGCGCTGAGCATGACGAGTGTGCCAGTGAGCAGCAAGGCGACAACCGTGACGGTGATCGGCACGAACTTCCAGGGTGGCTCGACGGTTGAAGTGAATGGCGTCAGCCGACCTGCGACGATGGTTAGCAGCGGCAGACTGAGCGTTACGTTGACAGCATCGGATCTGTCGAAGACGGGCACACTGACCCTGAGAGTAGTTGATCCCAGCGGCAGGAAGTCGAACGCCAAGACGTTGAACGTGGTATCGTCGAGCAACCGACGAACCCACGGAGAGCAGACTGGCGAAGAGACCGGCAACGCAGGTGGCAGCGGAACAGCTTCTCCTGCGACGCAGTCTACACAGCCGACGACCTCAGGTCAGGGCAAGACTGTAAGCCCGGCATCCAATAGCGGATCACCTGTTATTATCATGCCGACCACTGGCGTCACCGATAAGGACACTAAGGGTGAGAACGAAGCGCAGGCTTCAATTGACACTCTCAGCGTTACTGATGTTCAAGTCGGCAGCAAGCCGGTGACGGTCAAGATCACGGGCGCGAACTTCGATTCCGGATTACTGATACAGGTAAACGGAGAGAGCAGAGTCGCCAAGCTCATCGACGCCAACACGATGAGCATCACGCTCACCAGCGAAGATCTGTCAAAGACGGGGACATTGACAGTGAACGTAATCGACCAGCAGGGTCATGTCTCGAATGCCAAGGTCATCGATGTGACCGCGAGCAAGAAGGGCAAGAAGTAGTCGATTACACTGATCTAAACCCAGGAAAAAGCCCGGCCAGACTGGTCGGGCTTTTTCCATGTGTGCGTCTGGGATACGCAAACCAACATCCGACTTTCAACTGGTTTTGTTTTTAGTTGAGGAAGGAAATGAATCAACCCAGGGGTATGTACCTATCCATCATGGATCAGCACTTTAGGTTAATTGTGGTTCTTTTCCGCTTCTGTAATCCAGCCGCCGCCGACGACCAGATCGCCATCATAAAACACAGTAGCTTGCCCCGGTGTGATTGCTCTCTGGGGTTCGTCGAAGACAACTCGGACATTTCCATCGTCGAGCGGACAGATTATCGCGTCGGCTTCGGCATTGCGATAGCGTATCTTTGCCTTTGCGCGAATTGGCTCGGTTAATCTCGAAATCGAAATCCAATTCACGTTGTTCGCGATCAAGCTGCGAGACATCAATTGATCGTTAGTACCAACCACCAGCTTGTTGTTCGAAGTATCCAGCGAAACCACATACAACGGCAACGGATACGAAACCCCAATACCTTTACGCTGTCCAATCGTAAATTTATGAATACCTGAATGCCGGCCCAGTTCTTTACCCTCTGCGGTGACTATGTCACCTGGTACTGGTTGCCAGTTTGCTACTTGCTGGTGAAACTCTGGCGTGTGATGTTCCTCGTCGCGAACGTAATTCTCAACAAATCGAACGTAATCACCATCCGGTATGAAGCTGATGTCCTGACTCTCTTGTTTTTCAGAGACGGTAAGATCGTATTTTCGAGCCAGCTCGCGAACCTCAGACTTGATCATTCCGCCCAGCGGAAAGATCACTTTTGCCAGTTGGTTCTGCTTCAGGTCGAACAGGAAATAAGATTGATCCTTGTTCGGATCAACACCCTTTCGCAGTAAATAGCGTCCGCGTTCCGAATCAAATTCAACACGAGCGTAATGACCTGTGGCGACCTTTTCGACGCCGATGCCTTCTGCCATTTCGACCAGTTTGGCGAATTTCAACCGGCTGTTGCAGGCTACACAAGGAATTGGAGTGCGACCGCTCAAGTACTCGGCGACGAATGGCTGGACTACTTCTGTTTCGAACTGTTTTTCTAGATTGACTACATAGAAAGGGAAACCTAATTGTGAGGCGACCGCTCGCGCGTCATAGATGTCATCGAGTGAACAACAGCGAGATTGCAGCGGCTCGCCGTTTACATCCAGGGCTCGACTGTGATCCCACAGTTGCATCGAAAGCCCGACAATCTCATGTCCTTGTTCAAGCAACAGAGCCGCAACCGTCGAACTGTCTACTCCGCCACTCATGGCGACCGCTATCTTCATCCTTAAATCCCCCAGGGCTGATTATAGATAGCGGCGCGATTGTAAGAATGCAGGGGCAGGGCTCGTCCCTGCCCGGATTGCCGCAGGCAATTAAACGTTGTGTTACTCACCGATTTCATCGTGCTTCGCACGATTCGGGCAGGGACCCTGCCCCTACAACGTTACCAACGATCGTAATTTCGCATCGATTTGGTGACACCATCTATAATCAGTCATGCACTGGTAGCGTCAAACCAGCAATGGTAATATAAAAGTTTCGGTCGGGCAAACTTCGCCTATTTTAAGTTGATGAGCATTGCTCCAAAGTGACAACGATGCCAAAAACAGGAGATTATGAGAGAGCAGGCAATCGAAAAATATAAACAAACCCACGAGCCTTTTTACATTTCTACTGCCAACGAAACTGACCTTTTCTTAGCCGCCCATAAAACGAAATTGCCGGTGATGTTGAAAGGTCCCACGGGATGCGGCAAGACGCGTTTCGTCGAATACATGGCTTGGCGTTTGAACCGTCCGCTTATAACAGTTGCATGCCACGAAGACCTGTCGGCAACAGACCTTGTCGGACGCTATCTGCTTGAGGGTGAAGACACGGTTTGGCACGACGGTCCCCTGACAACCGCAGTTAAAAACGGAGCAATTTGCTATCTGGATGAGGTCGTCGAAGCTCGAAAAGACACTATCGTCCTTATCCACCCATTGACTGACGACCGGCGAATCTTACCGGTTGAAAAGCTGGGCATCATCCTTGAAGCCCCTGACGAATTCATGCTGGTAGTTTCTTATAACCCGGGTTATCAGAGCGTCGTCAAGGATTTGAAACAATCGACCCGGCAGCGCTTTGTCAGCCTGGAATTTGATTACCCGAGCGTCACGAATGAAATCGCAATCGTCGCGCGGGAAGGGGGCATTGATGAAGCGACGGCTCGCGATCTGGTCGTGATCGGGCAAAAAGTGCGTAACTTGAAGGGTCACGGGTTAGAGGAAGGCGTTTCAACGCGTCTTCTGGTCTATGCTGCTCAATTGATAAGCAAAGGTATCCCTGCGCAGTCGGCATGTGAAGTCGCCATTATGAGCCCAATTACCGACGACAACGAACTCCAGCGGAGTATACGCGAAATCATAACAACCGTGATTTAGAGGCAGTGGTCGGTGGTCAGTGGTCGGGGATCAGCAAAGAAAATTATTAAAAACTGATCCCTGACCACTGATCACCGACCACCGACCACCGTTTATGGATAGCAAGAACAAGATCAACGACACACTGAAAAAACACCTGAAAGGTGTCGCTGATTCGACAATCGAGAATTTGAGCGATCGCCTTGGCGCGCAATCAGTCGAGCGCACCTGGCTGATGATGGATTTTGGCGCATCGCTGGCCGGTTATTCGCTCCGCCTCGCGGTTGAGTTTCTTCGCGCGGCCCCTGAAATTGCGAAATACACCGATAACAACGATGTCCGCAAATGGAGTGAAATCGGCAAACGCCTCGCTTCAACTTCGACGGATGTTGCCATCGAATTCTTTCAGTCAAGCGTCGCGGTTCTTGCGCCATTAACACCCGCACAGCGGTCGCAGATTCTCGATTTGGTCAATAAGCAGTCGACTTTGTCCGCGAGCATTGCGCTTGAATCATTCCGCTCGGCTACCGCTATCATTAAAGAACTGCCCAATGAGGCAGAAGCCAACGAGATCCTCGAGATCTGCTACGAAATCGCGCGTCATTCGGTCAAACACAGCAGCGATCTATTGAAAGAAGCTCCCGTCGTTACTGCTCATCTCCACAAGCTCGATGGCGGAAGCGGACTCACAGACAAGGCGTTGAAATTGACAATGGCATTCGCTTTCCGCAGCGGCGGAACGGCGGCCGAGTTTTTTAGTGCATTGCCCGAAGTTCTTTCGACTGATGACAGCGGGTCGTATTTGCGACTTTTCGAGCATACCAGCATGTTTCTTGAGCGCGGCGGCGGAGTCGCTCTGCAGTATTTCCGCGCCGCCGGAATTGTTCTGAACAACGCCGGATTGAACGCGTTTGAACGCTGGACCTTGTTATGCCAGTCTGTGGCGGCGCAGGGAAACGCCGCCAGTTATCATTTCCTGAAGGCGAGTCCAAAGATAATCACCGACCTGACCGCTCAGGCGGGCAAGCAGAAAGCGTCCGAGCTTATCAACGGCGTGTTGGAAATCGTGGAAGAGGTCGGGCAAAAGAACACCGACGCTGCCGTCGAGTGTTTCAAGGCCAGTCCTCAGGCGCTACACTCCGCCAGTCTTCAGCAATTTCGCGAATGGGCACTGCGCGGGATCGGTCTCTATGCGAAAAGCACGCGCCGCGCGCAGGCGTATTATGCGCTGGAATCAAAAAGCAGCCAGGATACGCTTCAGGCTGTTGACGGTGGCTTAACTCTCGAATCGATTGCGCAAACATTGCGCCTGTATGTTGAAGGTTTGACCGGCCGTGTATTTGTTATCGCTCCTCTTACAGCGATTCCGGACGAAGCCAAAATCGGCGATGGACGCACTATCCATTTGCCCTCCGTCGTTGCCGAATTTCCGACCGAAGCCGAGAACTTTCGATTGTACAAGGTTCTTGCTGCGCACGCCGCCGGGCAGGTTGAATTCGAAACCTACGCAACGAACACTCCGGAATTGTCTGCTGCATTAACCGACGTTATTCAGACTTTTGTTACCGACCCGAGGAAAGTTGCGCAGACAATCGAGCAAAAAATAAAAGAAGAGCAGGAACGAGCCGCAAACCAGAAAGATTCCAGCAAAAAGAAAACCCGGCAAAACGGTAACGGAACTGCTCTGCAGAATATAGATTTCTCTAGAATACTGCGCGAATTTCCGTACCCCGGAGTAGCGACAAGAATCTTTGCAACAATCGAAAACGGCCGAATTGATCGTCGATTGCGTTATGCCTATCGCGGGATTCGCAGAGATTTGGATTTCGTTCGCGAGCGTCTGATACAGCGTCGGCCGAGCATTACAGATGTTCCGCCGCAAATGCTGCTGTTCGAGCTTTTGTTTCAGATCGCTCTTTGCGGTGGCGCGAGCGATGAAGCGCGAATGCATTTCGGCAAAATCATCACCTTGCTGGAAGACACAGTTGAATCGCATATCAACTCGCCGACAGCGTCGGTTGCAGACACTGTAATCGCCACTTTGCGTGTGTATGAAATGCTGGAAAAGCAACCTGATCAGGAACAATCGAAAGAAGGCGAGGGCAACGAGAACCAGCAGGACAGCGAAGGTGAAGAATCTTCTTCAGCTGACGCTACGACCGGAGAAGGCAAAGACGCTGCAGATGGAACGGACCCGTTGTCGTTCTGGACAGTAGATCAGTTGTCGGACTCTTCGCAGGAAGAGAAGACCAGCGCACTGTTTGAGACAACCGAATCGCCGGAGCAGGATTTGGAGCCCGGCGATAAGGCTTTCTATTACGATGAATGGGATCGCGAGTTAAGCGATTATCGCACGAAGTGGTGTCGGGTGATCCAACGTCGCAGTACGCGTGGCTCTCGCCAGTTTGTTGAAAAGACCCGAAGCCATTACGCCGGGGTTATCTCCTCGATTCGTTATCAGTTTCAGTTGTTGAAACTGGAGAGTCTGCGTCGCGTGTACAACGAACTGGATGGTGAGGATTTCGATCTGCAATCAGTTATTCAATACATAGTTGATCGTCGAACAACCGGCAAAGTGTCAGAGCGACTCTACATTCGGAAACTTCGTCGCGAACGCGACGTCGCGGTCGGATTCCTTTTGGATATGTCCAGCTCGACTGCGCGAACGGTGGGCCGACACCCGAAACAACCTTATACAAAACCAGGACAGCGCATTATCGATATCGAAAAAGAAGGACTTGTATTGATGAGCGAGGCCCTGGAAGCCGTAGGTGATGCCTACGCGATGTACGGCTTCACCAGTGAAGGCCGCCACAACGTGAAATTCTATGTGATTAAAGAATTTGGCGAACAGTATTCGGCCGAAGTCGAACGTCGCATAGGCGGAATCAGTTATCAGAACAATACTCGACTTGGCGCTGCGATTCGCCATTCGGCCGCGCATTTGCAGAAAGAATCAGCGCGGACAAAACTGCTGATTATTCTCAGCGATGGTCGACCTTACGATCACGATTATGGCGACACGCGTTATGCTCGTGAAGACACAAAGATGGCCTTGCGGCAGGCGCGAATCAGCGGAATCACGCCGTTCTGCATCACGATTGAGCGTGAAGGTGAAGATCAGTTAAAGGACATGTACGGCGAAGTCGGCTATACGATTATAGACAACGTGCTGTCGTTGCCGGAACGCTTGCCAGGCATCTATCGCCGACTGACGACCTGATCGTCGGTTCCAGGCGCGATACCACAACTGTTACTGACGGCATGCACTTTTCGCGATACCTAAGATTAAGCCGATGCGGTAAATATCGCTGCCAGATCTTCAATCCTCGAGGTTATTCTGCAATGCGGAAGACTTTCAAGGAAGATGCGACCGTATGCCTTTGTGCGCAGCCGGGGATCAAGCACAGACAGGACGCCGCGGTCGGTTGTGCTCCTGATCAGTCGACCCAAACCCTGCTTCAGTGTGATTACTGCTTCCGGAACCGAGTATTCGAGGAAGGAATTCCCGCCGTGCGACTCTATATATTTTTGACGAGCGGCAACCACCGGATCGCTTGGAACGGCAAAAGGCAATTTGTCAATGATCACGCAGGAGAGCGCTTCGCCCTGCACATCTACACCCTGCCAGAAGCTGGATGTGGCAAACAAAACCGAATTCGGGGTCTTCTTGAACTTCTCGAGCAGCCCCGTCTTTGAACCCTGGCCCTGGATCAGAAGAGGGAAATCGACCATTTCAGCAACCAGTTTGTATGCTTCGCGCATGGCGGTGACGCTGGTGAACAACACGAATGCGCGACCAGAGGTTACTTCCAGCAGTTTCACTATTTCGTCGACGGCAGCAGACATATATTGCGGGCTTCTTGGGTCAGGCATTCGCGGAGGAAGATAAAGAATCGACTGATTTTCAAAATCGAAATGCGAATCGATTATCAGCTCATCAGCTTGTTCAATACCTAATCGTGAGCGAATGAATTGAAAGCTGCCACCCGTAGTCAACGTCGCCGAAGTCAGGATCGCCGTATTAACCTTTTCAAAGAGCCGTTCCGATAACAGCCCAGACACATCGATCGGCGTTGCCTGAAGGAAGACGCCGCGACCACGACGCTCGTACCAGTAAACGAACGTCGGATCATCGCCGGTGACGATGAACTCCATTTCGTTCTTTATCTGCTTTGCGCGTCGCACCAGAGTTTCTATCTCTGGCGGCGCTTCTTTGATTCCGGTTAAGGTGGCAATCATGCTATCGAGCGTGTTATCAACCGCGAGATAACTTTCGCCGGCCGCGCTCGGAGCGCGGCTTTCTCGATCATCGCGAAAGAAATGACTTCTCGGCAGCGCGTAGCGTCCATCATATATCTCTGCGCTGTGAAGAAAAGTCAGGAAGAACCGGTCGCTGCGTTGTTGCAATCGCGCGCAAACTCGGGCCAGTTCCGAATTGACGTCGGCATCCGGAATAAAAGTCAGGGTGACATCACGAACCAGATCAGCGATTCGATAGTTGCTGACCTGCGCGCCGAAATAGTTAGCGGCTATGTCTTCGATCTCGTGGGCTTCATCAAAGATAACGATGTCGTAATCGGGAAGCACCGCTCCGTAATCATTGTCGCGAAGCGCGAGATCAGCAAAGAACAGATGATGATTGACGATAACGATGTCGGAATCCAAAGCTCGCGTTCGCATTTTGGTGACAAAGCACGGGTCGAAATCGGGACATTTCTGTCCTAGGCAGATTTCACCGCGAGCATCTATCGCATTCCAAAAGCTCAAATGCTCTGGCAGATCGACAAGCTCCGCCCGGTCGCCGATCTCGGTTGCCATCACCCATTTTCGAACGACGTCGAAATAATCGATATCTTCCAGACCCTCCAGGATCGGCATGTGCTCTGCCTTTTTCAGCCGGTAGAGGCAGGCGTAATTCGAGCGACCTTTCATATATGCGGCTCGGAATTTACGGGGAAGAATATCCTGTAAAAAGGGGATATCTTTGTGAAAGAGTTGTTCCTGCAAATTCTTCGTGCCCGTAGAGACAATGATCCGTTGTCCCGCCGCGATAGCGGGAATCAAATAGGCAAGCGTCTTTCCTGTCCCCGTTCCCGCCTCGACACACAGATGATGTCGATTTTCGATGGCGCGTTGAACTGCCTCAGCCATGACAATCTGACCGGGTCGGAATTCATAATTACTGTGGTGCTCGGCGATCAGACCACCGGGACCGAATACTGAGTGCATAGCGGATAAGTTTCGGGGCTGTGGGTGATACTGTCAAGGGTTCAGCGGCAAAGCTGTCATCGGTAAAGGAAAACTTGCGAATTTTAAAATAGTCTTCATAATTTTAAATAACTTCTCCCCGCAAAGACGGGCACCAAGCTAGTCAAGGGGAGGACGATGTACCATCGGATTATCGATCTTGTCAGTATAAGTTCTGAGAGTTTCCATCGGCTAATTCTGACTTTTTCGTTTCTTATAGCGCTGGGGCTATTCCGTCTGATCGTTGAGCTGATCGGCCGGTTTGTGTTGCGTGGTCAGCACGAGCGAATGCGGTTCTGGCTGTGGCAAGTCATCAGCATGATCTCAGCGGTTGTGCTGGTGCTTGGAATCGTTTCCATCTGGTTTGAAGATCCCAGGCGATTAACCACTGCAGTGGGACTCGTGACCGCAGGTGTGGCGTTCGCGCTGCAAAAGGTTATCACGGCTTTTGCAGGATATTTTGTGATTTTGCGTGGCAGGAACTTCACGATTGGCGATCGCATTGCGATGGGTGGCGTGCGCGGCGATGTTATGGCGCTAGGGTTTATGCAGACGACGATCATGGAGATGGGGCAGTCGCCGCCGGAACAGGAAGACGCTCCATCGGTGTGGATAAAAAGTCGACAGTACACGGGGCGAATCGTAACTGTCACCAACGATAAGATCTTTGAGCAACCTGTTTACAATTACACTCGCGAGTTTCCGTTTATCTGGGAAGAGATGACTCTTCCGATAGCCTACAAAGATAATTACAAACGCGCGGAAGAGATCTTGTTGGAGGTCGCGGAACGTCACACGCAAAAAATGATAGAGCTGGCTGGTGAGGCGCTCGTGGAAATGAAGGAGCACTATTACATGCATCCTTCGGTTATGAAACCGAAAGTGTATTACCGTCTTACCGACAACTGGATAGAGCTTGCGGTGCGTTTCATAACTACGACACCGGGAACTCGCAGGATGAAGGACGCGATGAGTCGCGAGATACTGGCCGCACTCGAAGCGGCTAATATCGGGGTTGCTTCTTCGACATACGACATTGTGGGGTTTCCTCCGGTGCGTCTGCAACTGGAAAGGAAACCGAAGTAACCCCGCAGCGTACGCATCTAGCATGCGTGGTTAATAAACAGGCCCGCTTTTGATAATAAAGATCACCTGATGGGAGTTAAGCATCCGACGCGTGCTCTGCCAGGATCAGGCAAACGCCTCGTTGACCAATTGGTGCTGTTCCATCTGGTGGATCGCGTAAACACCGGTTGCAGGGCTCGCACTGCGTGCTCGACCAACGTATCTGACCGTGTAACCTTCGGGCAATACTTCATCGATACGCGGACGCACAAAAGTCCAGCCGCCCATATTCTTTGCCTCTTCCTGAACCCAGCGGAAATCCTTCGCTGAAGTAAAGGTCTTCAGGTAGCGCTCCATCATATTCTTCGGGAAAGGATAGAACTGTTCCAGGCGAACAATCGCGGTGCCGGTGTCTTTCAACTCCTGCCGTTTTGCATCAAGATCGTAATAAACTTTGCCGCTGCAGATCAGCACACGCTCAATTTGTGACGGATCCTTCACAATCGAGTCTTCGATGATCGGATTAAATCCGCCACTGGTGAACTCGTCGATTGGTGAAACCGCGTGCGGGTGACGCAGCAGACTCTTTGGGGTCATCATTACCAAAGGCTTGCTGGGCGTCTGTTTGATTTGACGTCGCAGCACGTGAAAATATTGGGCCGGCGTCGAACAGTAAACGACCTGCATGTTGTCTTCAGCCGACAATTGCAGAAACCGTTCCAGTCGAGCGCTGGAATGTTCGGGGCCTTGACCTTCATAACCGTGCGGCAACAACATCACCAATCTGCTCTTCTGATTCCATTTTTCTTCGCCTGCCGCGATGAACTGATCGACGATGACCTGAGCAACGTTCACGAAGTCGCCGAACTGCGCTTCCCACAAGGTCAATGTCTTTGGTGCGGCCACGCTGTAGCCATATTCGAAGCCGAGAACCCCTTGCTCCGACAATGAGCTGTCGAAAATCTCCAGACGCGCCTGGTCCGATCTCATCTCTGCCAATGGAGTCCACGGCTGATCCGTCTGCGTATCGAACAGCACCATATGACGCTGACTGAACGTACCTCGACTGCTGTCCTCTCCCGTTAAGCGCACGGGAGTGCCTTCCAGCAACAGAGCGCCGAATGCGAGTGCTTCGGCAAACGCCCAATCTACAGGTACTTCGCCGGTCGCCATCTTTGCGCGACGCGCGAGCAGCCCGACAACTTTTGGATTCAAATGAAAGCCTTTGGGAACGGTTGTCACAGCGCTGGCGATTGTTTGAAGCGTTCCCTGATCGACGTCGGTTTCAACCGTTTCGGTCTCGGCTTTCTCCTGAATGACGGGCGGGATCGTTATCGGTTGTCGACGGCTGACAATCTCCTTCGCGCCAAGATACGCGTTTTCATAACGGCGATTGCGTTCGTCGTTTAATGCGTCGAACTCTTCCTGAGTATAAACGCCTTCTTTGACTAGTTTCTGTCCGTACAACATTCGCACACCCGGATGCTCGCGGATGCGCTGGTACATGACGGGCTGTGTGTAGGACGGCTCGTCACCTTCATTGTGACCGTGACGCCGAAAACCAATCAGATCGATGACGACATCCTTATGGAACTTCATTCGATAGTCGAGCGCGATTCTCATCACATGATACGCGGCTTCCGGATCATCCGCGTTAACATGGAATATCGGGACCTGGATCATCTTCGCGACATCAGTGCTGTATAGCGATGAGCGAAGTTGCTCTGCCGGCGTCGTAAATCCAATCTGATTATTAACGATAATGTGAATAGTTCCACCGACACGATAACCTTTCAGCTGAGAGAAATTCAGCGTCTCCGCCACTACTCCCTGACCGGAGAAGGCAGCATCGCCGTGAAGCAGGATAGGCATTGCCCTGTCATTGGCGCCATTCGCCCGACCGCCGAACAGCGTGTCTTGTTTAGCGCGAACTAATCCTTCCACTACGGGATCGACAAACTCGAGATGGCTGGGATTGAATGCAACCGATAAAGCGATATTTCCGTATTCGGTCTCACGTTCGCCGCTGGCGCCCTGATGGTATTTTACGTCACCCTGATCTGATGGGAAATTTGGATGGACCGAGCCTTCAAAACTGGTGAAGATCCGCTCGCAGAAATGCCCAATCACATTGGCGATCACATTTAGCCGACCGCGATGCGACATTCCGATGGTTATGTCTTTGATCTCTCTTTCGGCGGCATGTTCGACCAGTTGATCCAGCAGCGCGACGGTCGTTTCCGTGCCTTCAACAGAGAAACGTTTTTGTCCAAGGTATTTTGTGCCCAGGAATTTTTCAAACAGCTCCGCCGAAATCAGCTTCCACAGGATACGTTTCCTGACCTCGACCGGTATTTCCGGTCGGGGTTCCTCAATGCGATCGCGCAGCCAGTCTTTTTCCGCAGGGCTCGAAATATTCCGATATTCAATTGCAATTGTGCCGCAGTATGCCTGTCGAAGTTTGGCTAGAATATCGCGCAGCGTCGCCTTTTCAACTCTGCCCAACCCGCCAGTGATGAATTCGCGATCGAGATCCCAGATCGTCAATCCGTAATACTCAATGTCCAGCTCGGGATGTTGTTGTATGGCGGTGGCGCGGAGCGGATCGATATCGGCGATCATGTGACCGCGAACGCGGTAGGCATTTATCAATTCAATGACGCGAGCCTGTTTCTTAATCTCTTCCTGCCAGCGGTCGCCGCCAAGCAATGCAGGATTGCGATCAACAGCCCAGCGTAAAGGCTTGAACGGGATCTTCAGGTCGGCAAAGATCTCATCGTAGAAATCATGTTTGCCCAGCAAATAGTCGCTAATCAGGGCAAGGAAAGCTCCGGATTCCGCACCTTGCACGATCCTGTGATCATAGGTGCTGGTAATCGTCATCACCTTACTTATGCCAAGTTGCGAGAGCGCTTCGGGTGACATTGCCTGATATTCAGCCGGATATTCTATCGCGCCCGTTGCGATAATCAAACCCTGTCCCGACATCAACCGAGGATTCGAAGCGTTAGTCCCGATTGTGCCAGGATTGGTCAGGCTTATAGTCGTTCCCTGGAAATCAGACACCTGAATCTTTCCATCGCGAGCGCGAAATACAATGTCGTCGTATGCGGCCAGCAATTGCGAAAAGGTGAGATGATTCGCGCCTTTGATATTCGGCACGAGTAACGTTCTGCTGCCGTCGCTTTTCGTCAGATCGATTGCTAATCCAAGGTTCACCTCAGATCGCTTTACTCGAAAAGCGCTCCCGTCGATAGCTTCGTAACCATCATTGAGCTGCGGGAATTTCTGCAATGCCTTGATAATCGCCCATGCGATCAAATGAGTGTAAGAAGCCTTGCGTTTGCCATCGTGCTGTAATTGTTCATTGATCAAACGGCGATTTTCTTCCGCAACTTTCAATGGTATGTGTCGCTGCGAAGTCGCTGTCGGAACAGCAAGGCTCTGCTCCATATTCTCGGCGATCTTTAATGCGCCGCCTCGGATGGGTACTTTGTCGCCCTCAAGCGAAATCTCTGCTTTTGGCGCAGGCCTGGTTTGAACCGGAGCAGGCGCTGACGCGACCGGTTCTGTTTTGGCCGCTCCTCCCCCGTTGGTCTCGCGCTTTGCTTTGCGGCTTGCTCCATCACTGTCGATAAGTCTTTCGAAATATTCGCGCCACTCTTCATCCACCAGCGCGGGATTTGCCTGAAATTGACTCAACAATTCTGCGACGTACGAGGCATTCGAGCCGAACTCAGCATCGATGATCTGAGTCAAGTCTGGTTCTTTCTGTCGTCTAGCCACGACAATTTCCTCTCTAAAAGACAGTGTCCGAACCTAGAATCATACAACGTAGGCACAAGTAAGCAAGGGAAAGCGATCTCTGGTAAAAAATCGTAAAAAGTCGACGTTTATCCTGCTGATGAAATCGAAACTGAGCTAAGATCAATCAAATTTCAGCGGCGTCAACGGTTGGTAAAATCATGGAAAACACAAGTAGATCGACAAACATCGGAAGGTTAATCATCGCACCATTTTTCGTCAGCCTTTTGATGACCATACTTCGGTTGAGCGGCGAACTTCATAATTGGTCAGACACGTGGTTCAGCCGAGAAACGGGAGGCCTGGTTCCGACATACACAAACTGGGTCGTCGGAATTACATGGCTGGCAATTCCCATCGGCGTGTATATGGCGTATGAACTTGCCAAATCAGAATCGGTTGTTCCTAACCCGACCAAAATTATTATCCTCTCGATTACCGGTTTGGTGGTGCTTTACGGTTCACTTGGAATCTTGCCTTGGCTTAGAGAAAAGTTTTCCCTGGAATTTCACACTAGATTGCTCATAGTTTGGTCGGTAGCTGCTGCCTGTGGAGCAATCCAAGCATTCGGCTGGAAACGCCTCTTCAAAGCGTTACTTATGTACGGTTTTGCATCTCGCGCTATTATCGCCATCGTGATGTTTCTGGCGATGCGAGGGAACTGGGGCACGCATTATGACTACTTCGATTTTCCTCCCGAATTGAAAACAGATTTTTGGTCAGAATATTTCTGGCTCGCCTTCTTTCCTCAGTTGATATTCTGGGTATTATTCACCGTTATGGCTGGATCGCTTTCGGGTGGTATTACTCTGGCGATTATTTCTGCAAAAAGGAGAGAGGCGATTAGGGCCCACGCGTGAATAGATGAAAGAAACAATTCAAGATTTTTGCGAGACGGTCGAAACCGCGTCAGAGCGTTTATTGATGATGACAGATGAACAGAGCATGATTCACCCTGCTCCGGGAAAATGGTCACCAAAGCAGATTATCGGTCATTTGATAGATTCTGCTGCTAATAACCATCAACGGTTTATCCGCGCGCAGTTTAAAGACGACCTTGTTTTCCCAGGCTATGAACAAGAATATTGGGTCAGCGTCCAAAATTATCAGCAGGAGTCCTGGAACGGACTTGTCCAACTATGGAAGCTTTACAATCTTCATATTGCGCATGTGATCGAATTCATTTCGGAAGAGAGACTCAAACGCCCATGTCGTAAACACAATCTAAACCAGATCGCCTGGAAGGTGATCAGCGAAGATGAACCAGCTACCCTGGAATATATGATTGTCGATTACATCGGTCATATGAAAAACCATCTGAATCAGATTTTTCCGTAACGAACCTCTTTCTGACGTTCACGGAAGCTCTGTTGTTGTTCTTCAGAATTCAGAGCTCAGGACATTCTCTTTTTGATCTTTAGGAAGGTATTGCGAGTCGAGCGAGCTGGCGATTACGGCTCTGATTCTTTTCGACAGCTCGTGCGCGGCGGCGCGAACTTCAGTAGGCTGTGCTTTACTCATATCCGGAACTTCAATTGGCGGATGATAAGTTACAGTTACTTTTCCCGCACGCGGGAAAATGTTACGCGACGGCCAAGCAGAGTAACCGCCATTTATTGTAACGGGGACGATCTGCGTGCCCACCGTCAGTGCTAATCGGGAAGCTCCGGGTTTGAATGGTTGAAGATATCCGTCAACTGTTCGTCCTCCTTCGGGAAAGATCATCAGTGCCTCGCCTGACCCCAGAACGTCGCTGGCGTCATGCAGCGCGCTTCGATCAAAGCGATCGATCTTTACGGGAAATGCGCCCAGGAAACGCATTATCCAGCCGACGATTGGCAGCCTGAATATCTGATCCCACGCCATATAATGCACACGACGCTGCAGCGGAATCGTTACCCAGAAAGGATCGGCGTAAGAGACGTGATTCGGAGCCAGAATAATCGATCCGGTCATCGGAACGTTTTCGATGCCGAAGAACCGGATGCGAAACAGCAGTTTACATATCAGCAGGCAGAGCGGCCTCAAAAAATAATCTATGACTAAGGTCTGCATAACGGTTCCGAACAAGAGGCCGCGTCGCCGATCAGCGACAATAATCTCTATTATGTTCTGTAATCAAAACGGTTTACAAAACTAAACACTTATTGTGCATTGCAAAAAGGCAAGTTTCAAGGTTAGAGTTTAGCCTTTCGACGGCCTGCTTTACGTCGATCAGGTAAGCTCAGTGACATGGCTCGCGCCTGTGTCGTACTGATCGCTATTGATCGAGGAGTGCGTATGTCTAACGCCGTGCCTATCGAACTGTCAGATGACAGCCGGATATTTGTTCTCTCCCGGGCAGAGTTCGTTCAAAAGTTTGAGAAAGATACTGGAGAAGACGACCTGTCTCTAATTCGTCGAGCCTATATTATTGGCGAGGCCCTGCATCGAGGCCAAACAAGAGACGAAGGCACGCCGTACTTCAATCACCCTATCCGAGTCGCTATGGTTTTGTCGGACGAGCTTAACCGTCGCGAAGCGACAATTCTATGCGGCGCATTACTGCACGATGTAGTTGAAGATAGTGATATAACCGTTGAAGACTTGCGGGCAATGTTCAATCCGGAGATTGCCGACGCCGTCAGGTTGCTTACCAAAAACGGCGGAGTGGAAACTGTAGATTATTTGAGGGCAATCGAAGAGGAAAGTCCCGGAGTGGCACTTCCAATAAAGCTGGGCGACCGACTTGATAATCTGCGTGGACTGCATCTCTCCAGGAAACCAAACAAACGAGCAAAATACCTGGGCGAAACGATGAAATACTTTGTGCCATTGGCGGAACGACACAATATGTATGTTCACGATCAGTTTCGAAAACTGATCAATCTGCTATCGTAATGCTGCACCCAGGTTGTCTCGTCTGGCTTTTCAATCAAATCCAGCCAATGTATTATGTCTGCCACTAATATGAGATTAATTTGTGAAGAGAACCGAATTAAGTTAACCGCGTTTTGTCTTATTGCTCTTTCGCTTGCGGCCTGTGCTTCGTGTACCGGAAAGCCATCGGCCGCTCCGAACAACAGCCAGCCTGTTGTTACGGTTCAAAAGCAAGGGGACAAAATTATTACAACGACGAAATATCCAAATGGAACTGTTTCGGTCATCATTGCGCAGCCAAATCCGCCTGATAACCTTCCAAAGGATATTCCGAACGTTGCCGAAACAACAGATTCAACCTACACCTTCGATCCCGATGCAAAGCACGTAACGCTCGGCAGCTACTCACCCAAGGCTCAAAAAGAAGTCGCCGATTATTACGAGCATGAGTTGAGCTCCGCCGGATGGTCCGCCAGCATGTCGACTAATCCGAACAAGGTAATCTCCATCAAGGCCGATAAGAACGGACGCCAACTGGAAATAGATGTTCTGCCTTACAACAACACCGGCAGCCACATAATGCTGAAGTACAACGCATCGACGTAACATCGACGTAACAATGATTGAGATCAACGGAAACACTCTCACCCTGGAGCAATTGTCTGCCGTCAGCCGCCAGAGCGAACAAGTCAGCATTGCTCCTGAAGCAATAGAACGCATTAAAAGATCGCGCCGGACTGTCGACGAAATCCTCGAGAGCGGTCGCGCCGTTTACGGGATAAATACCGGTTTCGGAAAACTGGTCGACGTTCACATTCCGCCTGAGGAATTGCGCCAGTTACAGGTGAATCTGGTTCGGTCGCATTGCTGCGGCGTTGGCGAGCCGCTGGATGAACCAACGACTCGCGGGATGATGCTTTTGCGCGCGAATGTGCTGGCAAAAGGATTCTCCGGCGTCCGTCCTGTGGTTGCAGAACGACTGGTCCAGATGTTGAACGCCGGAATTCATCCTGTGATTCCGTCAAAGGGATCTGTTGGAGCGAGCGGCGATCTGGCCCCGCTTGCACATTTGGCGTTGGGTCTGATTGGCGAAGGCGAAGTCCTCTATAAAGGACACCGCTTGTCGGCGGCAGAGGCGATGAAGTCCGCCGGAGTGATCCCAGTTGAATTGGAAGCAAAAGAAGGGTTGGCGCTGATCAATGGTACACAGGCAATGGCCTCGATTGGCTCGCTAGCTGTACTTGATGCAGCGTCGCTGGTGAAAGCGGCCAACACAATCGCGGCAATGACCCTTGAGGCCTTGCGCGGAAGTCACCGGGCGTTCGACGAACGAATCCATTCCGCTCGCCCGCAGCCAGGGCAAAGTCGGGTTGCCAGGGCGATGCTTGAACTGCTGTCTGACAGCGAAATTGTTCACTCCCACGAAAACTGCGGACGTGTGCAGGATGCATATTCGCTTCGATGTATTCCACAGGTGCACGGGGCGGTGCTGGACGTGGTTGATCACGTCCGCAAAGTTCTGGAAATCGAGATCAACAGCGCGACAGATAACCCGTTGGTTTTTCCTGAATCGGGCGAAGTTATATCCGGCGGTAATTTCCACGGAGAGCCGATCGCGCTTGCCCTGGATTATCTGGGATTCGCGGTTTCAGAACTTGCCAGCATTTCGGAGCGCAGAATCGAGCGACTTGTGAACGCCGATCTCAGCGACGGTCTTCCTCCTTTTTTGATTAAACACCCTGGAACAAATTCTGGATTTATGATCGCGCAGGTGACGGCTGTCGCTTTGCTGGCGGAGAACAAAGTTCTTGCTCATCCCGCATCGGTTGACAATCTGCCGACGTCAGGCAATCGCGAAGATCATGTAAGTATGGGGATGACTTCTGCGAACAAGCTTCGCCAGATTATCGACAATGTAAATAAAGTTTTAGCTATCGAAGCGATATGTGCCGCGCAGGGACTCGATTTCATTGCACCGCTTAAACCTGGAAAAGGAGCGCTTGCGGCTTATCAAAAAATTCGAGCATCGATTCCGTTTATAGAACAAGACACTGTACTGGCAGGTCACATCGAAACCGCGGCCAAGTTGATAAGACAATTTTGACCCGGTGTTCAGAGTACAAGCTTTAGCTTGCCTGTTTCCGAATCAGCAGCCTAAAGGCTGGACTCTGAACTAGTGCGGATACTCTGTCATAAAGATGTAGATGTGATAAAAGGCGATTAGCTGATAAATGATCGCCGTGAACCAGATCCCAATTCGACCCAGCGGTCGATCCCGAGTCACGTAACATATCCAGAGACCAACCGTTGTTAACAAAACCTTGACCCAGAAGAACGTTACCCAGCCAATACTGATAAAGTAGCGCATCACGGGGTTGAGCTCGACCGCTATGCCCGATGCGATATGATGAACAGTTGCCGTGGCGTCGAAACCCGCCAGGCAAAGAGAGAACAACAGCAGCGTGAATAAACGCCGGTCCCCAATTCCGGATTTGATGCCAGTTCTATAAAGGGAGGCTGCCAGCATCTATTAATTCCTATCGAACAGTTTAAGCTATCCGCGCCACTCTCTTAAACGCGAACGTCAGCTAAACGGATTCAAAACCTTTCTGAAGTTTATCATTCGCACACTGAACAGAGAATAACAATTTATTTTTACTGACGTTTCTCAAAACTGCACATCGGCTTAATGCAGCTTGATGACCGTATCGCTGGCTGTTAGACTCAATGTTTAATGGATCTTTTGCCTGAGTCCTCGATTCTCCGCGTGGCAGTGAGTCAGTTCAGGTGATTACTACAAACCAGGAGCAGCAATGAGCGATTCATCGTCACCCCGCTGGGTTGTGCCGGGGTATTTGACCGAAGTTAACGGACACCTGAACATCAATGGCGCCGATGCGGTTGAGCTTGCGCGGCAATACGGCACGCCGCTCTACGTTTTTTCAGAAGCAAGAATTACGGACAACATCAACCGGTTGAAATCCGCGGCAACGTCGGTTTGGCCGCGGGTAAAGCTCTGCTATGCGTCAAAGGCCAATTCGACGATGGCGGTCCTGAATGTCGTCAAAGGCTCCGGCATCGATCTTGAGGTAAACAGCGGTGGCGAACTGTTCCAGGCGCTGAAAGTCGGTTTCACTGGTGATCAGATAATCTTTAACGGTGTCGCAAAGACCGAGAGAGAAATTGAAGAAGCGATCAACGCCGACATTTTCGCGATAAACGTCGATTCGCTTTACGAGTTGGATTTGATTGTCGGCGTCGCCGAAAGGTTGAAACGCACTGCAAATGTAACTCTACGGCTTGTGCCAGAGATAATAACGCGCTCGCATGTGGGACTTCAGACAGCGCTCTACAAATCAAAGTTCGGCCTGTCGCCGCAGGAAGTGCAAAAAGGTTTCGACCGCGCTCTGTCATCAAAGTACGTGCGGCTTCGCGGCATTCATATACACGTGGGATCGCAAACGCCGGACGCAGACGCATACGCCCGAGCGTTCGAGTTAATGTGGCATCATATGGTCTTGCTGTACCAACGCACGGGGTACCAACTGGATCACGTCAACCTTGGCGGTGGCATTCCTGTGAATTACCTGCGCGACGACTCTGAGGTTGATCAGATCGGCGAACGCGAACGGGTGATGCTCGGCGCGACCCTTGATTTATCAGAGATTCTTCGCACGGCCCTTGATGCTATCGCAAGTCAATTAACAACCAGCGTCTCTAATGCAGAAGAAATGCTCAACAAATTGACGCTCCTGTTCGAACCGGGTCGAAGCATCATCGGCGACACCGGAGTGATGTTGACCCGAATTCACAATACGAAGACTCGTCCGGAGACCGGCGATTCCTGGCTGCTGGTCGATGCTGGCTATAACCAGTTGCTGCCGATGAACAATTACAAGTGGTATTACCACGCAGTAGCTGCTGAACGTGCGGCTGAACCTCACACGGAAAAATATAAGCTGGCCGGGCCACTGTGTGATGGCGGCGATGTCTTCTTCGATTTGGAAGGAAACAGATTACCGGATTATCGATTACTGCCCAATGACGTCAGATCCGGTGATCTGATTGCGCTGCTGAATGTCGGTGCGTATACGCTAGCGCAGTTGTCCCGCTACAACAGTCGGACCGCGCCAGCGGTTATTATGATTTCGCGCGAAGGAAAAGCCAAAGTCGCACGACGCGCGGAAAGCTATGAAGACCTGATTGCTCGCGATTCCTGGTAAGATTGACGGCTACTTACCCGTCACTTCACGGATGACTCGCATGAAGTTTCCGCCGAGGATCTTCTTAACATCTTCTTCGCTGTAGCCTTTTTTCAGCAAGGCTTCCGTGATGTGCGGGAGTTTTGACACGTCTTCCATGCCTTTAGGCAAACTCGGAACGCCATCGAAATCAGAGCCCAGACCCACGTGGTCTATCCCGGCGACCTTCACCGCGTGATCGATGTGTTCGATCAACATATCGAAAGTCGGAGGCACTGCGCCGCTCGGTGATCCGTAATCAAGTTTGTAATTCGCGGCGGCTTCGCCTTCAGGATTGTTCAGGTAATCTTCATGTTTGATGGCGGTTTTCGGATGTTGTTTGTCCCACTCGTCGCTGCGTCGATTGAAATCCTTTTCAATGAATCCTGAGTTGAAGTTGATCCCGACGACTCCACCATTTTTGGCAAGCGCCCGCAGCATATCATCCGTCATGTTACGCGGAACGTCGCAAAGCGCTCGACATGATGAATGTGATGCGATAACCGGTTTTGTCGTCACCGCCATCACATCATAGAACGTTTTGTCGGAAACATGAGAAATGTCGACGATCATTCCAATGCGGTTCATTTCGCGCACGACCTCTTTACCGAAATCGCTGAGCCCATCGGGAGCCTTAACATGATCGCGATTCTTGTTTCCCGACGAATCGGCCCAGTTGTTGGGATTCGACCAGGTCAGGGTCATGTAACTAACACCGAGTTGCCGATATAGCCTCAGAGTCGCCAGATCGTCATCAATCGCATGACCACCTTCAATTCCCATCAGCGCAGCGATCTTGCCCTCTTTGTTGGCGCGTTCAATGTCCGAAGCGTTTACGGCTAACTGCAAGTCCTTTGGATTTGCTGCAATCACTCTGTTCATTGCGTCGATCAGATCGAGAGTACGTTTGACCGCCCACGGTCCTTCGAATACAGAGTCAATCCAGACCGAAAAGAACTCTGCCTTCATTCCACCTTCGCGCATTCGCGGAATATCGATGTGACCTCCGTCGGTGCGTTTACCGATATCGACATTGCCGATTAATACTCGCTGCAACGTATCAACATGGGTGTCGACGACGGTGGCTTCGCTGTGAATCTTTTTAGCGCGTTCAGATACATCGGATTCAGTTGCGCCAGTCGTGCAGGCAACCAGGCAGATCGAAGCTACAAACAACAAAGTAAAAATGATGCTGAGAAGAGAAGGTCTGTTCATGTCGGATTAACTCCATCGAAGAGGTCGATTTAGATAAGCGAAAGTTAACCGACACAACGGCTAAGAAGCAAGCCAGAAATGCTCGATGATTGAGATAGGCGCAGGGGAATTCCCACGAAGATCGAAAGCGGATTCGAGATTCGCGCCCGATTACATCGCTTTCAACTGGCCCTCTTCAGAGAGGCGTCGCAGAATCGGATAGAGCGCACGAACGGTGTTAGGGTCGCTTAATGAGACTTTATTCATCAATTCTCTCATGTGGGCATCGATGGATTGTCTAACTTCCTGAGGCAATTCAGGCAGTGAAAGCAGGTCAGCAAATTTGTTCGCTAAAGAATCGTAATCACCCATAAGCGCTGCAAGTTGCATCGGATCAAGTCTTTGTGTTTCCTTCATTCGCTGGCCCCCTTCGTACTTCTATTTGATAAACCGCGGATTTTCTCCGAATCCGCAGTCTGACAAGCCCTATAATTATATATCTTTGAGGTTCTTTTGGCCTACATCATAATCGTAAAGAAAAAAGCGGCCCAGACATTCAGTCTGCGCTCTTCGATTAGCTGATTTTCCGTTCGAACCTGACAGCGCATTCACCCAAACAGCGGAGACCAAATGTCTGATGCGCCACTATTTTTCCTGTTTAGCCTCGGTTACGAAGCGTTTGTAATCACTGAATTCGACCGTTGAGTCCGCCGACACACGATCAAAAAGTGTCGGATAGTCAGCGGCATTCAGACGCATTATGTGCGGTAACCAAGTCCCGTCCGGCAACCTGATCATATCCACATAAATTGGTGGAGCGATCTTGTCCGACAATTTCGCGTTACCCATTGCATTACCCGAACTGGCCGGCCAGCCAACCAGCTTACTGACGATTCGATCCTGTTTATCGATCCATATTTCGCCTTTTAATTGCGATATATACTTCATAGCTTCATCCAGCTTGGCGTCGGCTCGTGGAGCGAAGCTGAAAACCAGCGTTTCGCGACCTTCGACTTGCTCCTGGCGAATCAGTTTCAGATCGCAGGAGCTCAGGAATATCCCAATACCAAGTCTCGCGCTACCTCTGCTAAATCCAAATACGCTGCTGTTGGTACTAAAGCTTGAATACGATCCTATAGGATGCATTCCCTTTATATCAGTCGGTTTGTTGTTCGATGCCGGCACGGATTTATGCGCGATCTTCTCTTCTTCCTTCTCCAGTCGCTCTCCTGCCTGCCTTCGCTCCTTTTCCAGTTCTTTACTGTCAACCGGGACACCGTTGTGGCTAACTGCCAACAGAATTCCACTCGCACTGGTTCCGTTCTTAAGAGTCGGAAGGTAAACCTCGAATAAGGTCGACTCTTCCTTGGCTTCACCCTTTTTATTGCGTTCGCGTTTTGTGTTTTTAAGGTTGTAAGTGAATTCTGTCAGGGCATCGCCGGCGCCTTTGCATGCAGCCTCTTTTACCAGAGCAGGGATATCAATATCGCCCTCGACAGAAGCCGGAACGACGCCTTCGCAGATTTTGGGTATCGGGCTCAAGGGTTTGCCGAGATTGACTTTGACCCCCTGACCATCGGTAACAATCGCGAGTAAGAGGATTGCAGACAGCATCTTGCTGACGATAATGGAATAACGCATTTGGTTTCACCTGATTTTGTCGAACATTTTCGCGATATGAATCCGTACGTGTTGAGAAGCTGGGTAGTTGCAAAATATTGGGAGGTTCAGAGGCCTGTAACCCGAGCAACTTTTATATTGCACAAAAGAAAGAACGCCCGCAAATCCTGACGGAATTTGCGGGCGCTGGTTGGTTCTCGCCTTGGAGAATTAATGACTTGCCAGTTTGGAAATCAACTTGAACAGTGGCAGGTACATTGCAATAACGATGCTGCCGATGGTGATTCCCAGGAATCCGATCATTGCTGGCTCTAACATTGTCAACATCGATTTGACCGCGGTGTCCACTTCCTGTTCGTAGAAATCAGCGATCTTCGATAACATCGCATCCATAGCGCCAGTCGCTTCGCCGACGCCGATCATCTGCGAAACCATCGCAGGGAAGATCTGGGATGCCTTTAACGGCTCGACCATGGTTTGACCGCGTTCGATTGCCAGGCGGACTTTGCGGACCGCTTCCATAATTACAACGTTACCGGCGGTTCGACTGGTTATGTCCAATGACTCGAGGATCGGTACGCCCGACGAGAGCATCGTAGCCAGCGTTCGCGAGAATCTGGCAATTGCGATTTTTTTGAGCAGCGGTCCGATAATCGGAGCCTTCAGCATTATTGTATCAATGGTTTTGCGCCCACCGTCTGTTTTGTAGTAGGCCTTTATGCCCATTATTGCTGCGCCGATTACCAGGGCAATCAGCCACCAGTAAGACGCCATAAATGCGCTGATGGCAACGACAATCTCTGTCGGCAACGGCAGTGCCTCACCAGGGCCGACCATCGATTCGAAAATCTTTCTGAATGACGGAATAACCCAGATCATGATTACCGCGATAACACCGACCGAGATCACGATGACCGATACCGGATAAATCATTGCCGATTTGACGTCGCCCTTCAACTTGACCATCTTTTCGATGTAGACCGACAGTCGTTGCAGCACGATGTCCAGAATACCTGCGGCTTCACCTGCCGCCAGCATGTTCACATACAATGCCTCGAAGGCTCGTGGATGCTTGGCTGCGGCGTCAGACAGCGTCATACCGGCTTCGACGTCTGCACGGACTTGACCCAGGACAGCGCGGAATGTTTTGTTTTCCTGCTGCTGGCCTAACAGGTCCAGGCATTGCACCAGCGGCAAACCGGCGTCGATCATAATCGAGAACTGACGGGTAAATATCGCCAGGTCTTTATCCGGCACCTTCTTACCGCCGCCGCTCAGTTTCGGCAGAGCTATCTGTTTGCCTTTTTCGCGCGCGTTGGACAGTACGATCTGTTCTCTGCGCAGCATCATCTCCAGAGCGCCGCGACTTGGCGCCATTCGCTCTCCGGATACGACTTCGTTAAAACGATTGCGACCTTTAAATACGTAAGTTGGCATGCTATTTCACCTACACTACAAGGCAGATTCCAATTCTTTTCAGGTTGCAGGGATTCAGTGCTGTTGCTGTTCCCCTTCTTCTTTGTTTTCTGTTCGGGGCGACCCTGAACATAAACTTGCTTTCTGGTTCTCTCTCGAATACTTCTTTCGCGATCATCCCGCGATTTTGTTCGTAAACATTCGTTTCAAATAACGCGAATTCGCTGCTATTTTCCAAGCCTGCTAAACGGCGCGCCCTGCGGTCGCGGGGTGCTTGGCGGAGGCATCTGTGCGCCGCCTCCACTCTGTCTTGCGCCACCTCCGTGAATCAGTCCCGATCCACGGTTTATCAACTCCTGTAATTCTTCCTGGTTCGATGATCTCGCCAGAGCCAGTTCCAGGGTAATCTGTTTTTGCATATACAGGGTCGCCAACGATTGGTTCAGCGTCTGCATCCCGTATTTTTCCTGACCGGTCTGCATCATCGAATAGATCTGGTGGATCTTGTCTTCTCGGATCAGGTTACGAACGGCTGCGTTCGGAATCAGGATCTCCATCGCCATCACACGACCACTGCCGCTGGTAGTTGGCAACAGCGTCTGGCACATTACACCTTCCAGAACCAGTGAAAGCTGAGTTCGGATCTGCGCCTGCTGGTGCGAAGGGAAGATGTCGATGACGCGGTTGATGGTCGAATATGCCGAATTCGTGTGCAGCGTTCCAAAAGTTAAGTGACCAGTCTCTGCAATTCGCAAGGCAGATTCAACAGTTTCAAGGTCGCGCATTTCACCGATCAGCACGACGTCCGGATCCTGACGAAGGGCGGCTCTAAGCGCGTTCGAGAACGATTCCGTGTCCGCATGGACTTCGCGCTGGTTAACCAGACAACTCTTGTGCGGATGCAGGAATTCGATCGGGTCTTCGATTGTCAGAATGTGCTCGTGACGCTCCATGTTGATCTTGTCGATCATCGCGGCCAGCGTCGTCGATTTACCCGAACCAGTAGGACCGGTGACAAGGATCAAGCCGCGTGGCTTTTCGCAAAGCTTTTGCACTACCGGCGGCAAACCCAGGGCATCGAAGCTCTTGATTTCATACGGAATAACGCGGAAAACTGCGCCCACCGCGCCGCGCTGGTTAAAGAGGTTGGCTCGGAATCGGGCAACGCCTTTGATGCCGAAAGAGAAATCGAGCTCCAGGGCCTCTTCGAATCTGTGCTTTTGGGAGTCAGTCAAAACGGAATACGCAAGCTGCTTGGTATCGACGGGCGTTAGCTCTGCATAGCCCACCAGTGGTGATAAATGTCCGTGCACCCGGACTTGAGGTGCAGAGCTGGTCGCCAGGTGCAAGTCTGATCCACCCATTTCGACCATCTTCTTTAACAATTCGCTGAGCGACAGATTAGGCATAACAGCAGTTGTCCCTTTCAGTATTTGACCGTTTCACGCAGAACTTCTTCGACCGTTGTGACGCCGCGACGCAGTTTCTCCAAACCTGAGCCGCGAAGCGACAGCATTCCTTCTTCGATAGCTTTCTTGCGCAATTCCAAAGCCGATGCGCCGATCAGTATCAGTTCGCGCAATTCGTCCGTAATTTCCATGACTTCGTAAAGACCGATTCGGCCTCTATAACCGGTGTTATTGCAGTTGCCACAGCCTTTGCCTTTAAAAGTCTGAATACTTCCCGCCTCGTCTTTCGAAAAACCCAGGTCCACTAGTGCCTGCGGTGGCGTATGTTGAACTTCTTTGCACTGGGGGCAAACGCGACGGATCAGTCTCTGAGCCTGAATCAAGTTGACCGAAGTCGCGACCAGGAATGGTTCGATACCCATATTCATCAGTCGGCTGATGGTTGATGGCGCGTCGTTCGTGTGCAGAGTCGAGAGCACAAGGTGACCGGTGAGTGCTGCCTTCACAGCGATTTCCGCCGTTTCAAAGTCTCGGATTTCACCGACCAGGATGATATTGGGGTCCTGACGCAGGAAAGATCTCAAGGCAGCGGCGAAATTGAGTCCGATCTGTTCCTTAATCTGAACCTGGTTGATACCGGGCAGATTGAATTCGACCGGATCTTCCGCAGTCATAATGTTAGTGTCGATTGTATTCAAACTCGACAGGGCAGAGTACAAAGTGTTTGTCTTACCAGAACCGGTAGGACCGGTTACCAGCACCATTCCGTATGGCTTCACGATGTTCCGCTGGAAACGGGCGAGCGAATCCTCTTCAAAACCAAGCTTGGTCATATCAAGCATCAGTTTGTCTTTATCAAGGAGTCGGAGCACGATTTTTTCGCCGAACAGAGTTGGCAGCGTCGAAACGCGGAAGTCGAGCTCGCGCGAACGATCATCGAGTTTGACCTTGATCTTAATACGTCCGTCTTGCGGCAGTCGCTTTTCAGCGATGTCAAGTTTGGACATGATCTTGACACGCGAAGTCAGCGAATCGCGAAGCTTGAGCGGCGGGTTCATTATGTTGTACAGGACGCCGTCAATACGGTATCGAATGCGAAACTCTTTTTCATAGGGCTCGATGTGAATGTCTGACGCTCCGCGTCTGAGCGCATCGACCAGAACCACGTTTGCCAGTTTGACTACCGGAGCTTCTTCCGAAGATCTTTCGAGAGCTGCAATGTCGATTTCGTCTTCTTCGTTGAGAACGTCGAGAGTTGGTTCTTCGAACTCGTCGAAATCGACCGTCATCGTCTGCTGGCCAAATCCGTCAGTCGGACCTGAGGCAGGCGAGTCAGTTCCCGGGCGGGCAAGCTCCAGTTCGCGCGTTGCGCCGTAGAACTTTTCAAAGACAGCCTGAAATGCAGCTTCAGAGACGATGACAGGCTCGACAGAGAGCCCGGTCATGAACTTGATATCATCAATGGCGAAAACGTTGGTGGGATCGACCATCGCCAGGGTGAGCGTCGCTCCAACCCGTGACAACGGCAGAACCATGTATTTTGCCGCAACATCCTGCGGGACCAGCTTTACTGCTGTGCGATCAACTTCAAAAAATGACAGATTGACAGAAGGAACGCCATATTGCCGGCTGAGGTGCCTGGCGATCTCGTTATCTTCAATGATTCCAAGTTTTACAAGTGTTGTTCCGAGTCGGCCACCGTTTGTCCGCTGATATTCCAGAGCTTCTTTTAACTGCTGAGCCGAAATCAGGTTCTCGCGCAGTAATGACTCGCCCAATTTCGTTGACATTTCCTCTTCAGCTCCTAAATTGCTGTTATTGTTTTGTTAATGCTCTCAGGCGCGACTAGTTCCTCAGCGGAGCAAAAAGCCCACCCCGATTCTCATATCGGCAGGAACCTTGAAATGGTTAGAACAAGAAATAAGGTTGCGCGGCCAAACCTGACACGGGAAATTTATCGTCCGACGGATTGCGGAATCCCGATAAACGACCAGGTATGGTGGTTATCGGCAAAGTGATAATCGTGGCGTAGACTTTAGCCTGCGCCAAATATCGAACTTCCCGGGATCAATGGAAACAGCTCATGTGTGCCATTTTGTATCACAAGAAATCGAGTTTTGTTAAATGGTGTCACACTGTCACAGCGAAGCGAAGCGCTTTACTTTCTATAGTTAAGGCTGTGACACCCCAGCGTGACGCTCAAAATCAGGGCCCAAGTGATGCCACGAGTTTGCGCGTTCGGGGATTCGATGCTATTAGTTCTAAAACCTGATTTCTGGAGATCGATGTTTTGGACACAAACAGCATAATCGGCCAGTTGAAAGATTTAAGCTCAGCCAGCGGCAATCGCGACGAGACTCTTAAAGAAGCCGTCCGTCTGATCCACGCCAGCAACCCCAGATACAACTGGACTGGCATTTATTTGCTGGAGGGCGACACCCTGGTTCTGCACAATTATATTGGGAAGCCAACCGAACACACCCATATACAGGTCGGAGTCGGTGTATGCGGAACCGCAGTAGCTGAAACTAGGGATATTAATGTTGAGGACGTGACAAAACTCGATAATTACCTGGCCTGCAGCCTTGAAACGCGAGCGGAAATTGTTGTTTTAATTAAAGATAGCGAGAAGATTTACGGTCAGATAGATATCGATAGCGACACGCCAGGAGCCTTTACAGACCATGATGAGCAATTCCTTGGTAAAATAGCCGACCACCTCGCCACGATTCTTGGCGTTTGACGTTGCTAACACATTGTCCTTTCGAGACATCTTTATATCAGAGTGCTGGAAACCTTGAGCAGACTTGAATTGGAGCCTGCTGCATAAAATCCAATCGGCACATTATTTGAAAACATTTTCAATTCACCTGTCGTAAGACGGTTTGTTCCCAGCAGGTCAATCTGACCGGAAGCCCAGTGTTATGAAAAGCGTTTATTCATTTTATGCAGACGCCGCCATTATCGCTTTGCAGTCAATTCTTGCGCACAAGCTCCGTGCATTTCTAACACTGATCGGAATAATTATTGGCGTCGCATCGGTGATTCTGGTAGCCGCCTCGATTGACGGTCTCAACTCTTATGTGACGGAAACCGTTTCCAAGGTTCTGGGTGCTAACCATTTCATGATCTCAAGGATTGCATTCGTCGGGAATGTTTCTCAAGAAGACTTCGAGAAGATGGATCGCCGCAATAAGCGCCTGACCTGGGAGGATCTGGACTGGCTGATTAACGAATGCACCACGTGCAGCGAGGTCGGGGCAGAAGCCCAAACCAGACGCGACCTGAAGGAAAACGGCCAGGACTTATTCGGTACTCAGATTATCGGTGACACAGCTAATATGGCGGAAATCACCGACAAAACCATTTCTGAGGGCCGATTTCTGCTCCCCCACGAGGTTACTCATTCGGAATGGGTTTGCGTTATCGGCAACGACGTTCGCGAGAAATTCTTTCCCGGACAGAATCCCATCGATAAGACAGTGAAAATTGACGGGATGCCGATGCGAATTGTAGGCGTCGAAGAGAAGCGCGGCACAATGTTCGGCAATTCGCTGGACAACATGGTGTACATACCGTTAACCAGTTTTGAGCGATTGTTCGGTCGGCGCTGGACTCTGCAGCTTCACGGAAAAGCCTCCAACCACGATGACTTCCAGTCAACTATCGAAGAAGCGCGAATGTCCATGCGCATCAAGCACAAGCTGAAGAGCAACGAAGAAGATGACTTCGGTCTGGTCAATGTCGAGCAGGTTAACAATCAGGTTGATCAGTTCACCGGCGCAATCGCAACAGTAGTTGTCCCAATAACTTTTATCTCTCTCGTTGTCGGCGGCATTGTCGTGATGAACATTATGCTGGTCAGCGTCACGGAGAGGACTTTCGAAATCGGTCTTCGCAAAGCGCTCGGAGCCAGAAAAAGGCAGATACTGCTCCAGTTTCTGATCGAGTCATCATTTTTAACGACCGTTGGAGGTGCGATCGGTATTTTGGCCGCGATAGGAATTGCCAGGCTTATTACGTATGGGACCGGGATAACTATGACGGTAAGTATTTTTTACGTAGTGCTGTCGGTGGCATTTTCGGGCGGAATCGGGATTATCGCTGGCCTTTATCCGGCTATGAAAGCCGCGAAACTGGATCCGATCGTAGCTTTAACCAAGAACTAACGGTGCATCGATGAAGATCAGGTGGAACAGATTCTTTCCGATTGAAACAATACTGATGGCACTCGCCAACCTGCGCGGAAACAAATTCCGTAGCATACTGACGGTGGTCGGCATCGTCATCGGTGTGCTGACGGTTATCGTGATTGCCTCGCTTTTGACAGGCGTTCGTAACAATATTGTTCAGATCGTCGAAGAATATGGCGTCAACAACATCTATGCATTTCACCTTTCAACCGGACCTAGGATCGGAAATCGCGATCGAAGTGAATACAAGCGGAAACCGTTAACCTCAGAAGACGGCGACGTCATAAGGGCGCAGGCAAGCGCGGTGGAAGATGTTGCGAACACCGCTTTTGTTTGGGGAATCGACAATACGATCTCTTACAACGGATTTACGTACAAGCAAGCCGATCTTCAGGGCGCGTCACCGAGTTATGCCCGGGTAGCCAACCTGTCGATTCGCGAAGGACGCTTTTTCAACGACATCGACGATGATCACCGGCGCAACGTGATGGTCCTGGGTGTAAACGCCGCCAACGCTATGTTTCCCAACAGCTCGAAAATCGCGGGCTCTGAAGTTCAGATGGCCGGCAAAACCTGGGAAGTCGTCGGTGTGCTGGAAAAGAGGAAAGGTTCGTTTTTTGGCGAAAATGAAGAGGACAACTTAGTCCTGATACCATTCCAAACCGTTCGCAAGCTTTCAGCGCGCAGTGACTTCGTAATGCTGGTTATTCGAGCAAAGACGGGGCAGTTGCCTCAGGCCATGGATCAGATCGAAGAGATACTTCGGCGGCAGCGCGGTGTAAAATTCAACGAGCCAAACAATTTTGATCTCGGAACCGCTGACCGTTTCATTGAGCAGTTCGATAGTATATTCGGAGCGATTGGTCTGATCGCCATTGCGATCTCCAGCGTTGGATTGCTGGTCGGCGGAATCGGCGTGATGAATATCATGTTGGTCAGTGTGACAGAGCGTACACGCGAGATCGGCGTGCGCAAAGCTATCGGCGCCCGTCGCCGTGACATAGTGAGTCAGTTCCTGTTTGAAGCAATGACATTGACTTTTATGGGTGGCTTGATTGGAGTCGTTCTGGCCATCGGAATCAGTTACCTGTTGATGTTGCTGCTGCCAAGCCTGCCGGCTTCGATTCCATTGTGGGCAATAGTCGCGGGGCTTGGCGTGTCAATCGCAGTCGGTTTGATCTTTGGTGTTTGGCCTGCGAGGAAGGCATCTCGACTCGATCCCATCGAGGCGCTTCGTTATGAATGAAGTAGCGCCAACGTCTTCGATCGCGCTACTTTTGCCAGGCGGACAGCGCCAGCAAAAACCATCCTGCCAAAAACAGTAATCCTCCGATCGGAGTGATTGCGCCCAGCCACCGGGTTCCAGTTATACTCAAAATATAAAGGCTCCCGCTGAAGAAGACGGTCCCCAGCACAAACGCCCATCCGGCCCAGGCGGTTAGGCTGTTTTGCCGATGAACATATGCCCAGGCGACCGCGAGCAGCGCCAGCGCGTGATACATCTGATACCTCGCGCCTGTTTCAAAAACGGTAAGCATCTCGGGACTGATACGACTTCTTAAACCGTGAGCGCCAAACGCTCCCATTGCGACTGAGATCAAAGCGGAGATGCTTCCAAGAGTGAAGAAGGTTCTATCCATATGGGAATACCTCTGAGTTTGCATGAGCCGCTTGAAATCTTAATCCCACACGGCGTCAAACCAAAGTGTTTCTGACGTAAACGGCCGGTAGAAGTTCGCCTGGCATTGGATCGTTTGCGTATCGCACTGCTTCGAGAAAGAGACCGGAAGGTGGCGCAGTCCATTTCGCCGTAGTCGAGGACTTTGTCGTGAGTAACTCTTTGATTGCATCCGGCTTAATTTCGTTGCGGCCGATTTCGACAAGCGTCCCGACTACCCGCCTGACCATCTTCCACAAGAAATGCGAGGCTCCGATGCGAAACAGGATCAAGTCACCGCGCCATCCGATCTCACAGTGCGTCACCTCAACTAAGGTCGAAGATTGCTGAGCCGGAGATTCGGTAAACGACGCGAAATCGTGACGTCCATGAATATGAGCAACAGCATTCTGCATTGCCTCAACATCTAATTTATCTTTGATCCACCAGACGAAAGGTTTTGCAAAAGCCGTTCGGCGCGTTGCGATCTGGTAGATGTAATAGCGTTCAACAGCATCATGCCTGGCGTGAAATCTGTTAGGGACCTCCACAACGGAACGGATGCAAATATCTGCCGGCAGTCGATCATTCAATTCGTGTTGAAACTTTGTGGATGGAACAATCTTTAATGCTTTGAGGTGCGCCACCTGGGCGAGCGCGTGTACTCCAGCGTCGGTGCGACCGGCGCCCGCAATGTCGACCTTATCGCCTAAATAAGCCTCGGACGCTTTACGGAGTTCTCCCTGGATTGTTCGAGCATTCGGCTGCTCCTGCCAGCCGTGATAGCGAGTTCCCTGGTACTCGATTGTCAGTTTCCATTTTGGCATTCGGAAGGTGAGTCTATCACATCTAACTGGCTAATCGCTTTGCCTCCAATTGTTGATAAACCGGCATTACCCATTTCTCAGTCATCTGGCGAACAAACTCTGATGCCTGTGATTGCTTTGCTTTGGTGTCGTCGGTGTACGGCGCGGATGGCCGCTTTGCGTGTAGAGTTGAAACCTTTTTCATAGCTTCGATCTCTTCGGCCGAAAATTCCGATCGAAAGACGGCTGGCAGATCCGTCAAGACAAAGTCAGGCAACTGTCGATAATTTACCAGAACTGTTTTATCGTCGAGATGATCCAGACCGGCCTGACAGAATCGATTGAGACAAATAGCCAGATACTCTTCAAAGCGCATTTGAAAGACAGACTGATAGTCTAATCCCAGGATTGCCGGATCGACCGCTGATGGCAGGAATTTCCCGGCAATTTCGTTCAGATTCGAAACCATTACCGGAACAGGATCGCGATAAAGGAATATTCTTGGGACATCAGGAAATGCCTGCTTGATCAATGGCAAATCAAGAACTGCCCAGTTATCGAACTTGACGAAGTAGCGATGCTCCTCACTGAATCGTTTTTGACCAAGAGCGCCTATAAGGCAGCGCAACAGCTCTACTCGTTGTTCATTTGAGAATTTCCTGGAACTTGCATTCGAACTGAAGACCGCATCGACAATTTCCGGTTCCGAAATGACAACGTTTTGTGACGATGTTGCCAGCATCTGGGAGATTAACGTCGAGCCGCATCGAGACATATGGAAAATGAATCCAGTAGGCCGCAGTCCAGGATAGGTTTCGCAAAATTCCGTTAACTGCTCGATGCTTGTCTGATGCCTGAATAAAACATTGAACGGTCGTTGCAACAGCGACTCGACTGTGTCCTTGAAGAAAGGAAGCGTGAACCGCCTGTCGTAGGCGTAGCACCAATCAATCATTTGCTGCCCGTTCCTGGCATAAGATTGGATTGGAATCCAACCTGCCAGCTGGTGGTGCTTCACTGATCGAGCCGCCTTTCAAACCATTTTCGCCTGCTTTCTCGGTACGCGGCCGCGACATCTTCCGCCGTGAAGCTGTAACCGCGCTGATTACCTGATTGGACGGTCAATTCGACGAACGCATTGTAGTCACGTTCGTTTCTGAGAATTTCCTGCAGTGCCACATCTTCCAGCACGAGCTTACGAAAATTTTCTAATTGCTCGGACATTGTGTTTAAGACCGAAGTTTTATCGAAGGGAATTCAAGTTTCAAATAAAACGATAACGCAAACCCGGGTTGTTACCCAACGAGTACCTGAATTCTATTTCCGTTCCTTCTTTAATCTCGCCGATCTCGAATATTGGAGTTGGAAAGGTCAGCCAGCTTTCGTTTGTTCTGAGTTCGATTGATCCAAAAACTGTTATGCTTGTCAGGATCGCGACCTTCCGGTTTCCTGAGACGTCTTCGTTAATTCGGATTACAGCCGGAGGGAACGCTGCTCCATTGCCGTTGTTCAAGAGCGTCGGCATTTGCCCGGCGATTTCTTTATTAATCTCGAACGCCTTACCAAGGCTCACGATCGATTCTTCGGGGACTATCACTTTGTCTGGATCTGTTCCCGCGTCAGGTGATATTTCAGCCAGTCCAATGTCGAGAGTCACTTTTTCCGGAATCAGAATTCCATTGGTAGCGAGTTGCGGCACAAGATTGAGAGTGATTGCAACCTGAGGTTCTTTTATCAGCGCCTTTTGCATGGTTTCCGTGACTGCAATATGGAATAGGTCGTCATTAGGATGGCGGTACTCGGCTGCGTCACAGCGTATAAAGCCCTTTATATAAGAAGAGATTCCCAGTGCATCAGCAATTGTGCGAACGCAATCCAGAGACTTTTGATGAATGTCAAGTAACGTGAACTGCACCTCATTAGCGCTGAACTTCGTAGTGAGCGGTATCGCCAGCGTCGCATAAGGTCCGCATCCAGCGTAGAGCACGTGGATGACACTGGACGGAAATCGCTTTTGTGCTTCGACGATTGCGTCGTGCAGACCGCGAAGATACCGAGCAGTTCTTTCGTTATGAAATATACAACGACCAGCACCTCTCGGAGACAACGCAAGCCCGTGATCAAGATAGGTGTCGGTGACATCTTCTTCTAACTCGCTGAACGCATCCAATCCTGTAATCTCGGAAAACAGTGTGTACAGACTGCCGATAGCGCAGTTCTTATCGCCGTCGGTGCTGTCCGGATCCAAGAGCGTATCGGTGGCCGTCTTCAGGATAAGCGCGCGTTCGTCTCTGCGATTGTTTATAGCCTCGTCCTTAATCGCAGCAGCTGATTCTGAAAGAGTATCTGTTCTTTCGTGTGATTTAACTGTAGTCATCCGAATCGAGTGAACCTCAAACTTTCCGCGAGCTTTTTGAGAATCAAGTTCGATGGCAGAATATCGTCTAAGATGTCTTTTAAGCAAGCGTTGGTATCAAATAAATATAATTCAGTTTGTTCATCTGGATAATTTTGGTTTCGCGAGACTTTGATGCCGTCGCTATTGAATTTCACGCCGCAGGCATTCATAATCCGCACGTCTGCGCAGCAAGGTACTTCAAGTTGCGCATCGCTTTTCCTAAAGCGAATGATTGTATCAGCGAAAAAGGATGCAGGTTTGTCAGACAGTCTAAGTCGAATTTCGCTTCGGCGGGCTCTTGTGGAAGACGAAGAATTCCTCTTTAAAGTATATGCTGCCACCCGTCGGGAAGAGATTGCGGGGTGGGGCCTGGATGCCGCGCAACAGGAGATGTTCCTGCGAATGCAGTTTCGCGCTCAACAATTTCAATACGAAGACTACGACGACTCCGGTAAATCTATCATCATGGAGGATGATGGCCCGATCGGTCGTCTAATTGTTAGTAGAAGCGAATCGGAGATCCACCTTGTAGATATTGCGTTGCTGCCCGAGCATCGGTCCGGCGGGATCGGCACAAAGATACTAGAAGATCTTTTTAATGAAGCTAGTGAAAGAAATATCCCGTTGCGCCTTGAAGTCTCAGCAGTCAACAGGGCGGCGGGGCTGTACAAAAGGCTTGGATTCCGGATTGTTGATGAATCCGAAACTTATTTGAGGATGGAATGGAGATCGGCTGGCCAGTCTTAAGTAGTCGCGCTGGGTGCAGGCAATTGCGTTACCGACCGATCCCGTTAAATGGCATAAACAGATAATAATGAAGGAAGGGAAAAGACTCGTCGTCAAGATCTATGCTGGAAACATGTACACACTCAACATTTAATAATCTTACGGACCGAAAGTTTACAATTTATCACGGTTCTGACCAGCCACTCGAGACAGAGTTGATCGAGGTAGGGGATTTGGTCGAAACCAACCGTCAGGAAATGTTTGCCATTTATTTCAGAGTTCCTGATGGCGTAATACCCGCCCAGGGTTCATACAAACTGGTGAATTCAGAATTAGGAGAACTTATCCTCTTGCTGGTGCCTGTTATTCATGACGAGTCTATTATTTATGAAGCAGTCTTTAACCGCCTGAAGAAAAAAAAACCGACGGCCTAAAACCCCCGAATCTCATGAACATAAATTATCGCCCTGTAACCGATAATGACAAGCAGTTCCTGTTTAAGGTGTACTGCTTCAGCCGAGCCGTGGAGATGGCTCAGGTCCCCTGGAGCGACGCGCAAAAGGAAGCCTTTTTGATGATGCAGTTTCAGGCGCAGTCTAGCCATTATCAGGAGTACTACCCCAACAGTGATCATAAAATAATCCTGCTGGATGACCAGGCGATAGGTCGTCTCTATCTTGCGTACGAGGATGATCGAATCGAAATCCTTGATATTGCCCTCTTGCCTCAGCATCGCGGATCGGGGATTGGCAAAAGAATCATTGGTGAGCTTACCCATCAGGCGGAAACCGCTGGTCTTCCTCTGTGTATTTATGTGGAAACGTTTAATCCGTCGGTAGGGATATTTGAACGGTTGGGATTTAGCCAGAAAGAGACTGACGGGGTGAACATTCGATTCGAATGGCGGCCAACGAGCAGGCTGTTGTAACTCGACTTGAAATCGCAACGTCCAATTTGCGAGACGGATTTTCTCATTTTTTCTTGCTTATTAGTTTTTTCGAAGTTAGAATCGCCGGGCTCAGGTAAAGGATTCCTAAAAAGCTCAAATTATATGGGCTATCGAATAGACCGTCGGATTGTAACTTGTAATTTAGATGGCCGTATTGCGCTTGAAGGAAAGGTACGGCAGTCTGCGGGCCTGCTCTCGCTGTTTGTAACAACATTGTCTGGTTCAGCGATGTCACTGTTTAGGGTGGCAGTTCTAACGATCTCGTAGTCAGGCACATCTCTTAGTTGAGAGCCGTACAACTTCCGGCCGTGTAAACGATTGTTTTGAAGGTTTGCGAATCCGGCCGCTTGACTTGAATTAATTGGTCGTAATAGAATCGCGGCGGCTTGAATTCAGTCTCAGCCCTTGTCGGCTAGAAAGTGTGGAACGCGCCGACAATGGCTTCGTCATTTAACCCTGTATTTACTTCGGATTGCCCGCGAATGATAAAAGCTGAGGAACGGCTGACTCTCTCTGATCAATTAGGAAGGGTTATTTACATTATCAGAGATGCATTCGGGCCGGAAATCTCGCGGCAATAAAATTCAAGGCGGAGGAGAATAAAAAATGAGCAGTCCATACGTTGGGGAGATCAGGATGTTTGGCGGTAGCTTCGCGCCGGTCGGCTGGGCATTGTGCCAGGGCCAGACGATTCCAATTTCGCAAAATGACACGCTCTTTAACTTGATCGGCACTACATATGGTGGTGACGGGCAGGAAACGTTTGACCTTCCAAATCTTGCCGGCAGAGTGCCCGTTCACCAGGGACAAGGTCCTGGCATAAGTCAAAATTACGTAATCGGTGAGACGGGCGGCGTCGAAGGTGTCACTTTAACAACCCAGCAAATTCCCAACCATTCACACCTTCCCGCGTGCAATAACACCAGTGCTGGTGCCACTACGAACGGTGGGGTATGGGGAACTGCGCCGACGACCGCAAACACTTTTTACGGCCCAACTCCCGCTAACGTGGCGTTCAACGCGCAGGCGATTCAACCCCAGGGCGGCAGTCAACCGCACGAGAATATGCAGCCGTTTCTGGTTGTAACCTTCATTATCTCTTTATTTGGCATCTTTCCGACACAGAATTAACGGAGTTGTTCAGGTGCTGAGGCGTTTCACATATAGAGTGCAATAGGAGAAACCAAATGGGTACACCTTTTTTGGCAGAGATGAGATTAATAAGTTTTAACTTTGCGCCCAAAGGCTGGGCCTTGTGCAATGGGCAATTGTTGCCAATTAATCAGAACCAGGCACTGTTTTCGATCCTGGGAACAACATACGGCGGGAATGGACAGACGACTTTCGCGCTCCCGGATTGCAGGAGTCGCGTTCCGATTCATACGGGACCGCAATTTAGTACCCTGGGGGAAAGGGGAGGTGAAGAATTTCATACTGTAATCCAGTCTGAGATGCCTGCGCATCTTCATTTCGTGCAGGCCAGCACTCTGGCCGCAAACGTCGCCAGCGAGAGTTCCGCTTTCTGGAGTACCACGACTGCATATGCGGGAGCACCCAATTCCACCATGGATCCTTCCTCCATTACAAGTATCGGAGGGTCTCAGCCGCACGAGAATCGGCAGCCTTATCTGGTGCTAAACATCATTATTGCGCTTCAGGGCGTCTTCCCAAGCAGAAATTAGAGAATAAGGAGAAAAATATGTCAGCTCCGTTCGTAGCCGAAATAAAAATGTGGGCCGGAAATTTTGCGCCCACCGGATATGCCTTATGTGACGGTCAGTTATTGCCGATCAGTCAAAACACCGCTCTTTTCTCTCTGCTTGGAACCTTTTATGGCGGTGACGGCAAGAGTACTTTTGCTCTGCCGAACATGCAGGACAGCGTTCCTATAAATCAGGGGCAAAGCTCTGCCAGCGGTACGGATTATTTTATCGGAGAGCAATCAGGGGTTCCGTTTGTAACATTGATAACGACCGAGATGCCTGTACACACGCATACGGCGCAGGGCGGTTCAAGCGGTACGAGCAACAACCCGCAAAGTCTCACTTGGGGGCAAATGGCAGTTGGCCGAACCGGCACTCCGCTGTATCAAAGCGCCAATACTAATCTGACAACAATGAACCCGCAATCCTTAGGGATCGCCGGAGGCAGTCAACCGCATAATAATATGATGCCTTTTATTGTATTGACCTTTATTATCGCGCTTCAGGGTATCTTTCCAGCGCGATCCTAGCCGATCGGCGTTACGACGGTTGGGCCATTTTGTGAGGAGGGCGGTTTTCAGTGCGAACTGTTATTTTCGTGGATAAGTCGCCGCCTGGAACGCAAACAAGCGTGCCAGGTGGCTTCAATTATCGATCCGCCCAGCTCGACTCCCCAAACATTGTTCATTTAAGTCGCTGCGATTGTGTGGATCGCCGCAAGTCAAGACGCAAACTAAAAAAGGATATTGTCGGCTCGGCCTAATGGATCGGGATTGCTCTAGTCTGGTCCGGTTCCATATCCGTTGTTCGAGCCTCTGCGGTCGGTTCTGATTGCAGGAGTCGTTCTGTTTTATCGCATGAAGGAGATCACATGAAGACATTGATTCGTCGTTTTGGATTCACCAGATTTGTTGTTCTGACGTTATGCATTACGTTCGTGTTGGTGCTGGTCAAGCGTGAATCAATGGTCCTTGCAACCAGCCTGTTTCATGCGGCGACATCGGGTCGCACCCAAACCAAGGACAATACCCAGGCTAAAGATCACACTCAGCTTAAAGTTCTGAGTTCTGTCAAAGTTCGGCCGACATCTATAGCGAAGCCGATGATCAAGCTTCAGGACAGTCGCGAGCTTTCATCTGACAGCGCGAGCGCTGTGGGTACATCGCATCAATCACTGGCGCTTAACTCGCCCATAGCAGGCTCGCTCAGACCTGCCGATTCGATTTATAGTTCTCTGCGGCAAGCGGGCGCACGGCCGCTCGCCCTGGCGACTGCGGATATTAATCGGGACGGATTCCCCGATCTGATTACAGGCTACGCGACTTCCGGGGGCGGAGTATTGATGTTGCGGTGGGCCAACGAGCAGGCCTATGCTCCCAGCGATCCGGCTGTCCTCGAAGGTATTAGACAGCGCCGGTTTCCCAATCCATTCTTTGATGATGGGGCCACGATCGAACTGCCCGAAGCTCCTGATTTTGTATTAACCGGTGATTTCAACCATGACGGCATAGTGGATGTTGTGGTTGCCGCCAAGGGCAGCAATGCGTTCTACCTCCTTGCGGGGGATGGACTGGGCGGATTTTCCGCTCCGACGCGCAAAGAATTGCCAGGCGCGGTAACGGCAATGACTGCGGGAGAGTTCGGCGCCCAGGATGGCTCGATGGACCTTGTTATAGGCGTCAATGGCTCCGGGGGATCTTCAGTACTGATTTTCGATAAACACGAGAGCATTATCGATTCCACTCCTGAGGTTCGCGGTATATCAGGGTCGATCACGACATTGGCGCTGGGTTCACTTGATGGCGATCAATTCAACGATCTTGCCATACTGGCGGGAGGCAGGCTGAGTGTTCTGCACGGCCAGGATCGCCTGGAAGGAGTGGATTCAGCAGCGACAGCCAGGCTTGAGAGCATTCCGTTATCGTTTGCTCCTAAATCATTTTCGCTGGGGAATTTCATCTGGGACCGTGAGGATAAGACTGAGATAGCCGTAATGTCGGCCGATAATCAGGTTCACATTCTTGCCCGCGGCAGTCTTGACGTTCGTCCCTTTACAGAAGAGGAAGTTCTGGCGAGTCGCAAGGACAAAGAAGCAAAAACCATTGCGATGGCGAACGGTACTTATGTCGCGCCGGTTCTGAGCCAGTCGGCGGCAAACCAAAAATGGGCAATTGCGGAAGATGTTCCGGTTGAATCGACTGGAGTCGGCAATTCCGCGCCAATCCTGCTTACCACCAGAATGTCCTCCGTTCCTGCGGATGATCTGCTGGTCAAGGTTCCTGGCGGCACCCAAATTCAGGTTATGTACAAAGACACGAATCAGTCGGTAACTCGTAGCCGCACCAGCGGACGAGTGATGACTGGTAGAACTCCCGTGACGCTTGATTCAGCCAGCGAACCAGTCGCGGTACTGCCGATGCGGGTCAATGTCGATGGTCGACCTGGTCTGGTTGTAATGAGCCAGGGTAATGTGACCGCTTCAGTTATAATGCCTGAAGGCGGCACCACCATCACGGTCA
>Ga0070741_10000586_pt1 | contig 127188 bp, 127 predicted proteins | sample Coa_R1_4_FD_66440 | JGI IMG/M metagenome (GOLD analysis project Ga0070741, IMG submission 66440) | Surface soil microbial communities from Centralia Pennsylvania, which are recovering from an underground coalmine fire - Coalmine... | ecosystem: Environmental > Terrestrial > Soil >... | reverse complement strand
GATAAGGATGAGGTCGTTGGTTCAAGTCCAACCAGGCCCACCGCGAGAGGAGGATGTCCCCATGGGCGAGGAGTCTGAGGACACCAAGAAGAAGCGCGGGTTCTTCGGCAAGCTCTTCCGGCTCGCGTTCATCGGCGCGGTCGTGGCCGGCGTCGTGGCGTTCTTCAAGCGCCGCCGAGGACAGGACTTCGACGAGAACGAGTGGCAGGAGCTCCCTCCGCCGGCCGGCGGCTGAGCATCGGACGCACGGCGTGGCGAACGGGCCCGGGCGGTCCGCCCGGGCCCGTTCGGCACCCGACGAGCCACGTCCGCCGAGCCCCTGAGACGGCGCCGGCCGGCGGTAGACTCCGCCGCGATGGGGGACGCCTGGGACGTGGCGCATCGGGCGGCGGCGGCGGCCGGCGTCGAGCTTCGTGAGCTGACCACCCTCGAGGACGCCGACCGGATCCTCGAGGTCATGATCGCGACGTGGGGCGAGCATCAGCTCCTGCCGCGGGAGCTGATCCGCGCGCTGATGCACAGCGGCAACGCCCCGTGGGGGGCGTTCGAGGGCCCGCGGATGGTCGGGTACGTGCTGGGGTTCCTCGGTCGCGAGGGCGACCTGACCCACGTTCACTCGCACATGCTCGCGGTGTTGCCGGAGTGCCGGTCGCGTGGGGTCGGCCGCGCGCTGAAACTCGCCCAGCGTGCGGCGGCCCTGGACCTGGGCGTCGAGGTCGTCCGGTGGACGTTCGACCCGCTGCTCTCGAGGAACGCCTACTTCAACCTGGTCAAGCTCGGCGCCGTGTGCGACGCCTTCCACCGCAACTTCTACGGCGAGATGACCGACCTGCTGAATCGCGGCGAGCGGAGCGATCGCCTCGTCGTCCGCTGGGACCTCACCGCCGAGCCCCCGGGGCCCGCCGAGGAACGGGGAGTCGTCGTCCTGGACCGCGCTGGTCCGGACGACCGTCCCACGCCGGCTCCGGGGGACCGGCCGGGCGCCGGCCCGGCCCTCGTGCGGATCCCGCGCGACTACCACGCGCTCCGAGAGCGGGACCGGGAGCTCGCGCTCGCATGGCGGGACGCGACGGCCTCCGCGATCGAGGCGTGTCTCGGCGCAGGACTGATCGCCCGCGGCTTCAGCGTCGGGTCGACCTATGTGTTCGCGTGAGTCCGGGCCCGCCCCGTGGCGTCCGCGGACGGCGGCCTTCGTCGGTGCTCGCGTGCGGACGGCAACGAGGACGCCGAGATGAGCGTCGTCCGCGCCGTCGAGCTGCGACTGGTCGGGATCCCCCTCGTGCGGCCCTTCCGCACCAGCTTCGGAGTGGAGACCGAGAAGCGCTGCATCCTCGCGCGGGTCGAGACCGACCTTGGCTATGGGTGGGGCGAGTGCGTCGCCGGGATCGACCCGGACTTCTCCGAGGAGTTCAACGAGGGCGCCTGGCTCGTGCTCCGGGACTTCCTGATACCGGCGCTGTTCGCAGCCGGAGACGTTGGCGCCGCCGACCTCGACGCGGTGTTCTCGCGCGTGCGGGGACACCCGATGGCCAAGGCCACCCTCGTAAACGCGGTCCTCGACGCCGAGCTCCGCTCCGCGGGGCGCTCGCTGGCGAGCTTCCTGGGGGCCGACAAGGATCGCGTCGCGTGCGGGGTCTCGGTGGGGATCGCCCCCACCACCGAGGAGCTGCTGGACCAGGTCGCCGGGTACCTCGCCGAGGGGTACCGAAGGATCAAGCTCAAGATCGAGCCCGGCACCGACGTGGAGCGCGTCGCGGCCGTTCGGGAGGCTCATCCCGACATCCCGCTCTCGGTCGACGCCAACGCCGCCTACACCCTCGCCGACGTCACCGTCTTCCGTGCGCTCGACGAGCTCGACCTGCTGATGGTGGAGCAGCCCCTGCATCACGAGGACCTGGTCCAGCACGCCAAGCTCCAGCAGATGATCCGGAGCCCGATCTGCCTGGACGAGTCGATCCGCTCGCCGGCCGACGCCTCGGCGGCGCTCGAGCTCGGCGCGTGCCGGATCCTGAACGTCAAGCAGGGTCGCGTGGGCGGCCTCCTCGAGGCGAGGCGGGTCCACGACGTCGCCCGGGCGCAAGAGGCGCCGGTCTGGTGCGGGGGCATGCTCGAGACCGGGATCGGGCGGGCGGCGAACCTCGCCCTTTCGGCCATGCCCGGGTTCACGCTCCCGGGGGACACCAGCGCCAGCCGGCGGTACTTCGAGCAGGACCTGACCGAGCCCTTCGAGATGGCGTCCGACGGGACGATGGGCGTGCCCTCGGGTCCGGGGATCGGCGTGGACCCGCTCCCCGATCGGTTGCGCGCCTGCACCCTCCGCCTGGAGCGCATCGAGAAAGAGTGACAAGACCGGCGTCCTCGGCTTGACGGGCTCGAGGGCGATCCCTAGGGTTCGGCTTGAGAGACCGCTGGGACCCTCGGGTTCCGGCGGTTTCTCGCATCTACGACCTCCTTCCCCGAGTCCATCTTTGACTCGCCCCCTCCCGGGGAGGGATGCTAGGGCGCGATGGGGGTGCGGTCCGCCATCGGCATCCGCGAGCGAGCGAGGAAGGTCACGCGATGAAGAAGCGCGTCGTCCGGGCCGGAGAGATCGAGATCGAGGATTCGGAGGGGAGGGTCCGCGCGCGCCTGGGCGTGACGGGCGACGACTCGCCGTTTCTCGCGTTCTACGGACCGGACGAGCGGCTCCGGGCCCGCTTCGGGGTGCAGCCCGACGGATCGGCCGGGCTCGCGATCGCCGACGACCAGGGCAAGGTCCGCGCGACCTTCGGGCTGTTCTCGGACGGGTCGGCGAGCATGGCGATGGTCGACAAGAACGGCAAGGTCCGCGCGAAGTTCGGGCTCGGCACCGAGGGCTCGCCCACGCTGGCGCTCCGGAACAAAAACGGCGAGCTCGGCTTCGTCTACAGCCTCGCCCAGCAGGGCTCGCCGACGATCTCGCTGCAGGACGAGGACGGGAAGGTTCGCGCTCGCCTCGGCCTGGCCGCGGAGGGCTCGCCGATCCTCCGGCTCCTGAACAAGGACGGCGAGCTGCGCGCCATCATGGGCCTGACCTCCGACGGGACGCCCGTGCTGCAGTTCCTCGACAAGGACGGCGAGCCCCTGTGGACCGCGCCCGAGACCCTCCCGGCGCCTGCCGCAAGTTCGAAGGCGGGTGGAGGCACGAGCGCGGCGAGCGCGGGCTCCAAGGTCGGCGCCGAGGGATCGTCCGGGGCCTGACGCCTCGCGCCCGAGCCCTATCATCTGGGCGGGGACGTAGCTCAGTTGGTAGAGCACCGCCTTTGCAAGGCGGGGGTCGCCGGTTCGAGTCCGGTCGTCTCCACCTGACCTTCCGGTGCGCGAACGAGCGCCGACAATCGTGTACCGCGTGCAGATCGACTCGACCTCGTCCGGATCGAGTCTTACCTCGCTCGGGAGAGCACGGGCGATCCGGCGGAGGGCGTCACCCGCCGGCGGTGACGCGGGCGGCGTCGGCCGGGCGCCTCATGCCACCCGCGCTCGGAGCGTCGGCGCCCAAGAGGTCGACGGCGTAGGCGCAGAGGAGGGCCTGCTCGACCTTCCTGGCGGGCGCGAGGGTGGGCGTGGGGAAGCCGTAGCGGTGGGCCAGCTCGAGGTGCTCGAGGCAGAGCGGGAGGACCCTGCCCCCCCGCATCCGCGCGACCACGTCGGGGACGCTCCCGGCGACATCGCGCTGCCAGAAGCACAGCCGGCACACGAGCCGAAGGCGCTGCGGGTAACCGAACTCGGCTCGGTAGCCGCGCTCGTGCTCGACGAGGCGGCCCCAGAGCGCCACCGTGCCGACCACCACAGGGTCTCGGGTCCATCGCAGCGCCCCGGGCTGTAGCACGGCGTGGAGTCCGCACGTGCAGCCGACGTCCGGGACCGGGTGGGGTCGGAGCCTCCGACAGGTCGCGCGCGCGGGCTCGAGCGGCGGCCAGGGCCTGGGGCTACCGATGACGGGGTGCAGACGCGGTTCGGTGAAGTTCCGGTCGGTCGAGAGCGCCCACGCACGCCAGGCGAGGACCGGCTCCGCGAAGGTCTGAGCGGCCCGAGGGAGGTCCTCGACCAGCACGGGCTCAGGGGACGGGGCCGGCGGGCTCGCGCTCGGGCTCGGCGTGCGCGGGGTCGTGCTCCGGGGGCGGCCCGGAGGGCACGCGCTCCGGGGCCGGTTCGGGCTGGGGCAGCACCTCGGGGATCGGGATGGTGGCCGGCTCCACCTCGATGATGCGCTTGGGCTGACCGATCTGCACCTCGTCACCCCCCATCGAGCGCTCGGAGGCGCGCTCCTCGTGCTTCGAGGGTAACGCGCAGTCGCGTGATGGGGAAGGGGCCCCGAACGGGCACGAGCGTTCCGGGAGCGCGCGAGGACCGGACGAGCCGATAGATCCCGCCGAAGTCGCTAAAGTACAGGGCACGGTCCGGTCCGACCTCCATCGAGAGGATCCCCGAGGGGTGGTGGTAGACGACCGTCTGGCTTGCCACGCCCGTCCGCGCCGCGTCCAGCCGCACGCGATGGACGTCGCCCGTGTTGTAGGCGCCGAAGAACAGCGCGCCGCGGCTCCTCGCGCCCAGGCCGCACCGCTCGCAGAACGCGATCCCGGTCGGCGCGATCGTCGGCGTGTACCAGAGCTTCGGCAGCACCGGGTCCGGCCCGTCCTGGTTGGTGTTCCGGGGAGAGCTTCCCGAGCAGGTCTCGTGCGGCCCCCAGCCGTAGTTCCGCCCCTTCGCGATCAGGTTGAGCTCGTCGTTGCACTCGGGTCCGTTCTCCGTCTCCCACAGGCGACCGGTCGTTGGGTCGAACGTGAACCCGAACGAGTTGCGGATGCCGAACGCGAAGATCGGGCTTCGTGGGAACGGGTTGTCCGAGGGCACGCCACCAGAGGGCGTCATCCGGAGGATCTTGCCTCGCAGGTTGTCCGAGGTGTCCTGCGCGTTGGCCGGGTCGTGCGCGTCGCCGACGACGACGTACAGCATCCCGTCGGAGCCGAACAGGATCCGCCCGCCGTTGTGGTACGGGCTCGAGGAGGCCGGGACCGAGATCAGAACCTTCGGGCTCGCGCCGGTGCCGTTCCGGTCGGTGATCCGCAGAACCTGATTTCGGAGTCCCGCGCTCACCGAGCGGGTCGCGTACACGTAGACGAACGGCCTCGTGGGGAAGTCCGGGTGGAGCGCGATTCCGAGCATCCCGCGCTCGCCCTGGGGGTTCACGCCCGGGACCCGGAAGAACAGCCGATCGGCCCCGGTTCGCAGATCGTGCACGCGGACCTCGCCGGTCGCCTTCTCCAGGTACCAGATCCGGTCCCCGGGACCGAACGTGAACGCCGTCGGCTGGTTCAGTCCGCCGGCCACGAGCCTCGCCGCGATGCGGGGTGCCGCGATCGCGGGGGCGGGCGGCGCGAGGAGCGTGAGAAGGGTCGCCGCGAGCGAGAGGGCGGCGAGGCACCCACGGCCTCCGCTCGGACGGGTGCTCTCCTCGGTCCGCAGGGTCCCCGCCCGGCTTCCGGATCCTCCCATCTCCCGCTCCTCTAGAGTGTGCGCCGCATGCCCGGCTCGGTCTTCGGAAGCGTCGTCCGCCGCGTGGAGGACCCGAGGTTCCTCACCGGCCGCGCTCGGTACGTCGAGAACGTGCCGGTGCCGAACGCGCTCCGAGCCGTGTTCGTTCGCTCCATCATGCCGCATGCCCGGATCGAGGACGTCGACGCCGCCGCGGCGACGGCCATGCCGGGCGTGCGCGCCGTGCTCGGCGCCGACGACCTGAACCTCGCGCCGCGGCCGCCGGCCGGGAACGTCGAGGGGCCGTTCGAGCGGCCGGTGCTCGCCCGGGACGTGGTGAGGTTCGTCGGGGAGCCCCTGGCCGTCGTGCTCGCGGACGATCTCGCCCGCGCGATGGACGCGGCCGAGTCCGTGGCGGTGGCCTACGATCCGCTCCCGTCCGTCGTGGGTGCCGAGGCCGCGCTCGCCGAGGACGCGCCGCTGCTGTTCCCGGGGGCGGGCACGAACCTCGCCCACGCGTTCGAGGAGGGCTGGGCCGAGGACGTGACGGCCGGGGCCGACGTCGTCGTCCGGGGCCGGTTCGTGAACCAGCGGGTCGCTCCGGTCCCGATGGAGACGAGCGCGATCGCGGTCGTGCCCGCCGAGGACGGGTCGCTCACCGTGTGGGTCTCGACGCAGATCCCGTTCGACGTCCGCGCCGACCTCGCCGAGTGGATCGGGTTGCCCAGGGAGCGGGTGCGAGTGATCGCGCCCGACGTGGGCGGGGGGTTCGGCGCCAAGCTCCACGTCTACCCCGAGCTCCTGGTGTGCACGGCCGCGGCGGTCCGACTCGGACGGCCGGTGCGCTGGTCCGAGACGCGTTCGGAAAGCATGCTCGCCATGAACCACGGACGTGCGCAAATCCACGACGTGGAGCTCGGGGCCACGCGCGACGGCACGCTCGTCGGCCTCCGCGTCGACATCCTGGCCGACCTGGGTGCCTACCCGGTGGCCGCCTACCTGCCGCCGACGACGCGGACGATGCTCCCGGGCGTTTACCGGATCCCGCGGGTGGCCTCGCGCGGGCGTTCGGTCGTGACCAACACCACTCCGGTCGGCGAGTACCGGGGCGCGGGGCGGCCCGAGGCGGCGGCCACGATCGAGCGCGCGATGGACCTGCTCGCGAGGGAGCTGGAGATGGATCCGGTCGAGCTCCGCCGACGGAACCTGATCCCGCCCGGGGACTTCCCGCACACGACGGCGGTCGGCTCGACCTACGACGTCGGCGACTACGGGCGCGCGCTGGACGAGGCGCTCCGGCTCGCGCGGTACGGGGAGCTCCGCGCGGAGCAGGCGGCTCGCCGCGCCCGCGGGGACCGGCTTGCGCTGGGGATCGGGGTGAGTGTCTACGTCGAGGTCACGGGGTTCGGGCGCAAGGAGTTCGGGTCGGTGGAGGTCGATGACCGCGGGACGGTCGCGGTTCGGGTCGGGACCTCCTCCCACGGGCAGGGCCACGAGACCGCGATGGCGCAGGTGGCCGCCGGCGTGCTCGGGGTGCCCGTCGAGGCCGTTCGTGTGATCCACTCCGACACGGCGACCGTGCCGCGTGGCGAGGGAACGTTCGGGTCGCGCTCGCTGCAGGTGGGGGGCTCGTCGGTGTTCCGGGCCTCGGAGGCGGTGCTCGAGAAGGCTCGAACGCTCGCCGCGCACCTTCTGGAGGTGGCCCTCGACGACGTGGCGGTCTTGCCGGAAGGCAGGATCGGCGTCCTGGGAGCGCCGGAGGTCGCGCTCACCTGGGCCGAGCTCGCCGAGGCAGCGAACGACCCCGCCCGGCTTCCGGAAGGCATGGAGCCGGGGCTCTCGGCGAGCGCGCAGTTCCGTCAGCCCGAGTACACGTACCCGTTCGGCGCGCACGTGGCCGTTGTCGAGGTCGACCTCGAGACCGGCGACGCGCGACCGATCCGCCACGTCGCGGTGGACGACTGCGGCCGGATCCTCAACCCGATGCTGGTCGACGGGCAGGTGCACGGCGGGCTCGCGCAGGGGATCGCGCAGGCGCTGTTCGAGGGCGTGGAGTACGACGAGGCCGGAACGCCGCTGACCGCGAACCTCGCGACCTACGCGATGCCGAGCGCGGCGGAGCTGCCCTCCTTCGAGCTCGCGCACACCGAGACCCCGACGCCGCTGAACCCGCTCGGCGCCAAGGGGATCGGGGAATCGGCGACGATCGGCTCCACCCCGGCCGTGCAGAACGCGGTGATCGACGCGCTCGCGCACCTGGGCGTCCGCCACCTCGATATGCCGCTCACGCCCGAACGCGTGTGGCGCGCGATCATGGACAGCCCGGCCGGGCGAGGCGATCCCTCCGGCCGGCCGCCGGGCCGCGGCTAGAGGACCGGCTCGCCCGTGCGGGCAAGGCGCTCGATCAGGTCCGCGGCCCTCACCGTCCCAGGGTTCGCCTGAAGCCTCGTCGACATCCGTCGGAGCCGCTGCTCGAGGGTCTCGTCGGCCAACAGCCGATCGATGGCGGAGGCGAGCTCGTCCTCCTCGAACGCGTACGTCGGTAACCGAACGCCGAGCCCGAGCTCGTCCACCCGCTGGGCGTTGTCGTACTGGTCCCAGAAGACCGGCAGCACGACCATCGGCTTGCCGAAGTACCAGCTCTCGGTCACCGTGTTGTTCCCGCCGTGGGTGATGACGAGATCCACCCGCGGCAGGATGGCCGGCTGCGGAAGGAACTCCGCGCCGACCATGTTATCGGCAAGCTCGTAGAGCTCCGCCTGGGGACCCTTGCTCACGATGAACCGGTGCGGGGTTCGCGAGAGGACGTCGACGAGCCGCCGCATCAGCTCGACGTCGGCGCTCGCGAGCGAGCCGAGCGAGAGGTAGACGAGCGCACCCTCGTCCCCGAGCGCGGCGTGCGCGTCGTAGGTCTCGCCGGTGGAGCGCACGGAGGCGTCGAGGCGGTGCCACGTGGGCCCGAGCGGGCTCGACCGCGGGTAGTCGGCCTCCTCCGGGTACACGAACAGGTTCAGGTACGGCGACTCCCAGATGTAGTCCCGCTGCCCCGGCAGCCCCGGCGCGCCGTGATCGCGGAGCCAGACGTCGAACTCGGCGATCTGCGGCCCGAGCACCCGGTCGTACTCCCGCCAGAACTCCTCCCACCCGTCCCGGTTCCCGGTCGGATGGCCGGAGAACACCGGCGGGAGGGCCGGATCCTTCATCTCGAGCGGATTGCAGGACATGATCCGCGCCCACGGCCGTCCGCTCGCGGGGATCGCGCCGAACGCCACGACGTTGTCCTCGACGATCGCGTCCGGCCCGAGCTCGTCGAAGATCTCGCACAGGCGCTCGTGCGCGTAGATCGAGCCGTCGATCAGCGCCTGCCAGGTCGGCTTGAGGAACGTCTCGAGCTGCTCGATCGTCGGCTTTCGGAACTCCGGGGCGGTGTCCCGGATGAAGTCCTTCCAGAACTGACCCGGCTCCTCCTCGACCTCGGGGGGAGGCGTGAGGCGCATCCGGGCCTCCTCGAACCCGCGCGCCTCGAGCGTGCCGGCGAAGGACTCCTCGACCACAAACACCACGCGGTGCCCGCGCGCCCGCAACACGTTGCCGATGCCCACGCAGTTGTTGGTCGGGCCGAACGCCCCCTCCGGGAAGAACACGATCGTCCTGCGGTCCTGGCTCACTCGGTCTCCTCCCGCTGGATGTGGACGCTTTGTGACGTGGACGCGAGTGATACCCGCGGGGACCACGGCCGTCAACCGGTGCCGTCGACCGGGGAAGAGTGCTCGGTGGGCGCCGGGACGACCTCCAGCTCGGGCGGGCTGTCCGAACGCCGGGCAAGCGAGGCGCCGCGCCTTGGTAGGCTCTGCCTCGATGAGCGTCGACAGGCCGGTCTGGGAGCGGCGGTTGCTCACGCCGACGATCCACCTGCCCCACTGGTCGCCGGACGCGCCGGACCGGCTGGTGACCGTCTCGAACGAGTCGGGGGCGGCCCAGGCCGTGGCCTGGGACCGGGCCACCGGGGTCCGGCGTCGAATCACCGACGAGCCCATCGGCGTCACGATCGCGACCGTCGACCGCCGCGGGGAGCGCGTGCTCTGGTTCCGGGACGACTCCGGGGACGAGTCCGGCCGGTGGATGGCGACCCCGTTCGACGGCGGGGAGCCCGAGCCCCTCCTCCCCGGCGTGCCGGACGGGTGGCCGAGCGGCCTGGCGGTCGGCCCGACGCTGGTCGCGGCGGCGATCGCCGACCGGTCGGGGTTCGCCGTCTACGTCTCGGAGGAGGGGGGTCCGGCAAAAGAGGTCCATCGGGACGTCGACATGCTCGTGCTGGGGACCTTCGAGAGCGAGCTCGAGGGCTTCGAGCTCGGTGCGCTCTCCTCCGACGAGGCGCTCCTTTGCATCGACACCGCGCAGGCGGGGGACAACATCCACCGCGCCCTCCTCGTGGTCGACCCGCGGACCGGCGAGGTCGCGGGAACCCTTGCGGACGGGCCAAAGAACTCCGTGACCGCGATCGCCTGGTCCCCCGTTCCAGGGGACGAGCGCCTGCTCCTCTGCCACGAGCGCGAGAACCTCACGCGGCCGGCGATCTGGAATCCCGCGACCGGCTCCCGCGTCGACCTCGCGTTCGACCTGCCGGGCGAGGTGGTGCCGCTCGACTGGTGGCCGGACGCGCGCTCGATCCTGGTCCTCCACCGCTTCCTGGGACGCGACGAGCTGCTCCGATACGACCTCGCGACCAGCGGCACGCTCGAGATCCCCGGAGTCCGCGGGCAGGTCTTCGGCGCCCGGGTACGCCCCGAGGGGCGGGTCTGGTACCGGGTCGAGCGCGGAGAGCGGGCCTCGAGGATCCTCGACGACCGCGGGGAGGAGATCCTCGTCCCCGAGCCGGGGGAGGGGGTGGTCGAGGGTGCCCCCTACCGGTCCTGGACGTTCGTCAACCCGGCCGGCGACCGGGTGCACGGGTTCGTCGTGACGCCGGAGGGCCCCGGCCCGTTCCCGACGTATCTCAAGGTGCACGGAGGGCCGAGCTGGCTGTACGGGGACGGCTGGTGGCCGGACGTCCAGATGCTCGTCGACCACGGGTTCGCCGTCGGCATGGTGAACTACCGCGGCTCGACCGGGTACGGGCGCGAGTGGCGGGACCACATCATCGGAAACATCGGGTTCCCCGAGGTGGAGGACGTCGTGGCCGGCCTCGACGACCTGGTCGCCCGCGGGATCGCCGACCCCGCGCGGGTGGTCATCGGCGGCTGGTCGTGGGGCGGGTACACGACCCTGCTCGCGGCGGGGCTGCATCCGGACCGGTTCGTCGCGGCGGTCGCCGGGGTGCCCGTCGGCGACTACACCCAGGCCTACGACGAGGAGGCGCCGTCGCTCCAGGCGTACGACCGCAGCCTCCTCGGGGGCACGATCCACGAGGTGCCCGAGCTCGTGCGCGAGCGAAACCCCATCACCTACATCGACCGGGTGAAGATCCCGATCCTGTTCCTGGTCGGCGAGCACGACACGCGCTGTCCGCCCGATCAGGCGATGGCGTACGTGAACGCCCTGCGCGCGCGCGGCGGCATCGCCGAGCTGTACACCTACGGGGCCGGACACTCCTCCCACGTGATCGAGGAGGAGCTCCGGCAGTGGCGGGCGGTGCTCGACTTCCTGCTCCGCCACGTCCCCCGCTGACCCGAGCGCCATGGCCACGGTCCGCGTGCGTCGCCGAGGACCCGCGAGCAAGTACCGGATCTGGGCGCGCTACGACGATCCCGCACGCTGGCGTGAGTGGGCGCCCGGCGTTCGCGCGCTCCTGGCCGACGGCCCGCTCCGTCCGGGCCTCGAGGGCGAGATCCACGCCCGGCTGGGCGTGCGGGTGCGGTTCGAGGTCCTCGACGTCGACCGACCCGGCGGACGGTGGACCTGGTCGCTCGCCGCCGGTCCGATCCACCTGCGCGTCGAGCACGAGATCTGGGAAGGGCGCGCCGGCATGGTGATCACCGGGCCGGGCCCCCTGCCGCTTGCCTGCGTGCCGATCGCCCGGGTCGCGCTCGACCGCGTGCTTCAGAACTAGTCCGTCACGGAATAGTTCCTCTCGGAGTCAAACGAGACCCTGGTCGAGCATCGCGTCGGCCACCTTCACGAAGCCCGCGATGTTCGCGCCGTTCACGTAGTTGCCGGGCGTCCCGTACTCTTCGGCCGTCTCGCGGCACTGCTTGTGGATCGCCTTCATGATGTCCTTCAGGCGCCCGTCCACCTCGTGCCGGGCCCACGTGATCCGCAGGGCGTCTTGCGACATCTCCAGGCCCGAGACGGCGACGCCGCCGGCGTTCGCGGCCTTCCCCGGCCCGTAGAGGATGCCGGCGCTCAGGAACTGGTCGACGGCGTCCGGGGTGCTCGGCATGTTCGCGCCCTCGCTCACGACGTAGACGCCCCCGTTCAGCAGGTTGGCCGCGTCCTTCCCGTTGATCTCGTTCTGGGTCGCGCACGGGAAGGCGCAGTCGGCCGGAATCGCCCACATGGGGTTGTGGTCGCCCTTCGGGTCGGCCTCCGTGTAGGTGGCGTGGGGAAACGCCTCCACGTACTCGCGGATGCGCCCCCGACGGACGTTCTTCAGCTCCATCACCCATTCGAGCTTCTCGCGATCGATCCCGTCGGGGTCGTGGATGAAGCCGTTGGAGTCCGACATCGTCACGGGCTTCGCGCCCATGTCGAGCAGCTTCTCGACCGCGAACTGGGCCACGTTGCCGCTGCCCGAGACCAGGCACACCTTGCCCTCGAGGTTGTCGTCACGGGTCCCGAGCATCTCGTGAGCGAAGTAGACGGCGCCGTAGCCGGTCGCCTCGGGTCGGATCAGCGATCCTCCCCACTCGATGCCCTTGCCGGTAAGCACGCCCGTGAACTCGTTGCGGATTCGCTTGTACTGACCGAACAGGTAGCCGATCTCGCGCCCCCCGACGCCGATGTCGCCGGCCGGCACGTCGGTGTTCGGGCCGATGTGGCGCTGCAGCTCGGTCATGAACGACTGGCAGAAGCGCATGACCTCTGCATCGCTCTTGCCCTTCGGGTCGAAGTCCGATCCGCCCTTGCCGCCGCCCATGGGGAGCGTGGTGAGCGCGTTCTTCAGGACCTGCTCGAACGCCAGGAACTTGAGGAGCCCGAGGTTGACCGTGGGGTGGAACCGAAGCCCTCCCTTGTACGGGCCGATCGCGCTGTTCATCTCGACCCGGTACCCCCGGTTGATCCGGATCTCGCCGGCGTCGTCGACCCACGGGACGCGGAACATGATCACCCGTTCGGGCTCGGTCATCCGCTCCAGGATCTTGGCCTCGCGGTACTTGGGGTGGCGCTCGAAGACGAGCGTCAGGGACTCGGCCACCTCCTGGACGGCCTGGTGGAACTCCGGCTCGCCCGGGTTCCTGGCCTTGAGGTCGGCCATCAGCCCGCTCACGTAGTCGCTCATCTGCTGCCTCCGTCGAGGAACGATGTTTCCTCTGCCATCAGATCTTCGCGCACACGAGCCGATATCGGTTGCTCTCGCCCTCCGGTCAAGCCGGGGTCCACGGGCACAGCGTGACAGGTGGCCGAACCGCGGGTTCGGGCCGGAGGGCCCACTCCGGCGGGGTCGGGTGGCCGTTTCGGACATAGACTCGACGGGTTGCCGGGAGGAAGGACGCGATGCCCGAGGCCGTGATCGTCGAGGCGGTGCGAACCCCCGTCGGCCGCCGGGGCGGCGCCTACGCGGAGGTCCACCCCGTCGAGCTGCTGGCCGCCTGCGTGGCCGGGCTGATCGAGCGAACCGGCATCGACCCGTCCGCGGTCGAGGACCACATCGCCGGGTGCGTCTCTCAGGTCGGGGAGCAGTCGCTGAACGTCGGGCGGAACGCGTGGCTCGCGGCCGGCCTGCCCGAGGCCGTGCCCTCGACCTCCATCGATCGGCAGTGCGGGTCGTCGCAGCAAGCCGCGCACTTCGCCGCCCAGGGCGTGATGGCGGGCGCCTACGACCTCGTGGTCGCGTCCGGCGTCGAGAGCATGACCCGCGTGCCGATGGGCTCCTCGACGGCCGGCGGCAACCCGTTCCCCCCGCCGCTCACGACCCGGTACGAGGGTCGGCTGGTGCCGCAGGGGATCTCGGCGGAGCTGATCGCGCACCGGTGGGGCATCTCCCGCGACGAGCAGGACGACTTCGGGTTCCGCTCGCACGAGCGGGCCGCCCGCGCCGTTCGCGAGGGGAGGTTCGAGGGGCGGTTCGTCCTGGTTCGGGCGCCTGGCCGGGCGGAGCCGCTCGCGCGGGACGAGGGGATCCGGATGGAGCCCGACCGCGAGCGCATGCGCACGCTCGAGCCGGCGTTCCGGGCCGAGGTGTTCGAGCGGATGTTCCCGGGGCAGATCGACTGGACGGTGACGGCCGGCAACTCGTCCCAGGTCTCGGACGGCGCGTGCGCGCTGCTGATCGCCTCGCGCGAGCGCGCGGAGGCGCTCGGTCTGCGGCCGAAGGCCAGGTTCGTCTCGTTCGCGGTGGTGGGCGATGATCCGATCCTGATGCTGACCGGTCCGATCCCGGCCACGCGAAAGGCGCTCGAACGGGCCGGTCTTCGACTTCAGGACGTGGACGTCGTGGAGATCAACGAGGCGTTCGCCTCGGTCGTCCTCGCGTGGAAACGGGCGCTCGACGTTCCCGGGCCGTGGTTCGAGGAGCACGTGAACCCGAGCGGCGGTGCGATCGCGATGGGGCACCCCCTCGGCGCGACGGGCGGCAAGCTCATGACGGACCTCCTCTGGGAGCTCGAGCGGCGGGAGGGACGGTTCGGTCTCCAGGTCATGTGCGAGGGCGGCGGGATGGCCAACGCGACCGTGCTGGAGCGCCTTCCGTGAGCTGGTGGGTGGTTCTCACGGCCGTCGCGATGGCGGTGCTCATCGCGTGGGTGGGGATGAAGGCCCTCCGGGCGGCCTCGGGGCCGGGGCGGGAAGAGCGGCCGGAGGTCGAGGACGTCGAGGATCTGGCGGTGTTCCTGGTCTGCCGCGAGTGCGGCACCGAGTTCCGAGTGACGCGCCTCGGCGAGCTCCAGATCCCCCGCCACTGCGGCGAGCCGATGGAGGTGGTCCACCGCCCGGCGGCAGGCGAGTCGCGCTCGTAGGGTTTTCCCCAGCCATCCACAGGCGGTGGGCAGGTTGTCCCCGCGCACCGCGCCGTTCGGGGGCTCCGTTTTCCACAGGCGAATCACATTGGTGTGATCTTCCACAGGCCCGTCCACAGCTGTGGGAACTCACACCGGTGTGATTCGATGGGGTGATCCCGATGGCCCAGGGGGCCGCGGTGGCCAGCGAGCGGGGATCGGCGTCAGCGGAGCTGGGTGGCCAGGGCGAACCCGACCGCGATGAGGCCGAGGCCGAGCCACAGGTAGAGCTGCTGGGTGTCGCCGGGGACGAGGCCCATGTAGTTCAGCACGATGACGAGCACGCCGAGCCCCATGACCCCGAGGATCAGCCACCCGAACCAGGCCGGGCTCGGCCGCGGCTTGCGCTTGGTGGGAGGCGCGAGGTACGGGCGCCGTCTGCCCTTGGGCCGGGACCTCGACTTCGGCATGGCCCGGGTAGGTTACCGCGGGACGAGGGTGGTCGAGGACTCGGCGCTCGCCTCCACCCGCTCGCGCGCGATCGGCACGGGATGGTGCTCGCCGCGGGCCCAGAGGGCGAGCTGGTCGTTCCAGTGCGGGGACGCGGGGTTGCCGGACTGTCCGGTCGTGTGGACGCCCACCGAGGCCTCGAGGTCGCCGAGGTCGACGACCTGCCGCCACGAGGGGAGCACGACGACGTCGTACGAGGACCCGGGCTCGAACGCGCCCTGCCAGATCGTCTGCTCGTCCCCGCCCGTCTCGACCACGCCGGCGGTGAACAGGGGGGAGAGGTCCTCGATCAGCGCGAGCGGGCCGGCGAACACGGCGCGGTGGAGCGCGCCCCACCGCCAGGCGGCGCGATCCTCGCCGAGCGATCGCTCGAGCTCGTCGAGGGCGGCGTCGAGCGCCTCGCGCAGGACCCGATCGCGCGCGGCGCGACCGGGGGCGCCGAACCATCGCGCGCTCGGGTAGTCGAGGAGGTTCGGGAGCACCTGCACCTGGAAGGCGTTGGTCCACTCGCGACGCCCGTAGTAGTGCGTGAACAGCTCCTCCCCCAGGCGCGGGAGCAGCACGGCGCGAGCGATGTGCTTCGACCAGACTTGGTAGAGGCATGCCGCGGACGAGTCGGCGGCGAGGTCGCCGTCCCAGCCCTCCAGGAGGGCGATCGCGCGCGCCTGCCGGTCGTCGGCCGGCTCCACCGCGGCGAGCCGGGCTGCGATCTCGCGCGCGGGAATCGAGACCGTGTCGGCCTGCATCGCCGCGAACGTCTCCACCGTGTGCCGCTCGGTCGTCGTGAGGAGTTCGACGATCCGCCGGGCGCGGAACGGCGGCAGGAAGTCCCTGCCGATCAGATACGGGTACCCCTCGTCGTGGATCTTGTTGTTTGCGGTCGCGAGGAATCCCTCTTCCGGGTTCTCGCACCAGGGGAGATCCTCGAACGGCACGAACCCGTCCCACTCGAACTCGGCCGTCCACCCAGGTACCGGCACGGTTCCGTCACCCTTGCGCCGCACCGGGTACAGGCCGGTGCACTGGTAACCGATCGTGCCGTCGACGTCCGCGTAGACGACGTTCTGGCCGGGGCAGGCCCAGCGACTCACCGCCCGCCGGAACTCCTCGAAGGAGCGCGCCGCCGCCAGGTCGAGCAGGACCGAGGGCGGGATCGCGTGCTCGTGCCCGATCCACCGCAGCGCGTAGGTCTCGTGGATCCCTCCCTCCACGACCGTCGGTTGCGCGACGCCGACGACGTAGGAGTCCAGGATGGGGCCGTGGCGCGTCTCGCGAACCTCGAGCACCTCCGGCTCGGCCCGGCCGCGGACGCGGATCTCCTCGCGGTGGATCGCGAGGGGCTCCCACGCACCCTCGTACAACGCCGCCGTCCGGTCCTCGTTCAGCCGCTCGAGGTACAGGTCCTGGGTGTCGCCGCCGACGTTGGTGAGCCCCCACGCGTGGTGGGGCGTGTGGCCGATCACCACCCCCGGCGCGAACGGCAGGGCGACCCCCGAGGCCTCGTAACCGGGCGCCGACAGGTGGATTTCGAACCACACCGACGGCGTCTGCACGACGAGATGCGGGTCGTTCGCCAGCAGCGGCCTGCCGCTCTCGGTCCTCGAGCCAGCCACGACCCAGTTGTTCGAGCCCTGTCCGGGCCGGCGCGCCGGCGCGGCGTTCAGCAGGTCGAGCCCCGAGACGCCGCCGTGCCGCTTGCCGGCGATCACGGGTCCGGGCTCGGTCGGAAGGTCGGGGAACAGGTCCAGCACGGCCTCCCAGCCGAGGCGCTCGGCGATCTCGGCCCGGAGCAGCTCGTTGTCCCAGTTGGCCGACAGGCCCCAGCCGACGAACACGACCGCCGCGGCCCACGAGCCGTCGTCGTCGGGCACCTCCGGTTCGAGCCCGAGCACCGAGTACTCGACCGGCGGCGCCGGCATGGTCTCGAGCCAGGCGCGCACCCCGGCGCGGAAGGCCTCCACCATCCGCCGCGACCGGTCGTCGTAGGCGGCCGCGATCCTCGCGCCGGCGCGGTTCCAGCCGACGGTCCGGGCGAACCGGTCCATCGGCAGCACGAGGTCGGCGAACATCGTCGCGAGGCGGCCGCCCGCCAGCCGGAGCGCCGAGTCGATCTGGAACAGGCGTTCCGAGGCGACGACGTACCCCTGCGCGACGAACAGGTCGTCCGTGCTCTCGGCGTAGATGTGCGGGACGCCCCAGCGGTCGCGGATCACCTCGACCGGGGCCGAGAGGCCGGCCACGCGAAGCTCGCCGCCGACCGGGGGCAGGGCGGCGCGCGCCCTCTCTCGCATCTGCTCCAGCCAGCCGGCCATCCCGACGTGGAGCCTACCGGCTTGGCGGCGGATTGAGCGTCGGCCGCCGGTTCTGAAATGATTCCAGCGTGACCCAGCATCGTCCTTGGTTCGAGCACTACGCGCCCGAGGTCCCCCGCACCCTCGAGCCGTACCCGGAGATCTCGCTGTTCTCGTTGCTCGACTCGGCGGCTCGGCGCTTCCCCACGCGCCCGTCGATGGCGTGGTTCGGCCGGCGGATGTCCTACCGGTACCTCCTGCGCGAGGTGGAGCGGTTCTCGGCGGCGCTCGCCGGCCTCGGCGTCGCGAAGGGCGACCGCGTGGGGCTCGTGCTGCCGAACTGCCCGCAGTACGTGATCGCCTACTACGCCATCGTCAGGCTGGGCGCGATCGTCGTGGGCAACAACCCCCTCTACACCCAGCGGGAGATGGAGCACCAGCTCCGGGACGCCGGCGTGCGGGTCGTCGTCGTGCTCGACCAGCTGTATCCGAGCTTCGCCGACGTGTTCGCGAGGATCGGGGTCGATCACGTGGTGACGACCCGGATCACGGACTACATGCGGTTCCCCCTCAAGCAGCTCGCGCCGATCCGCTTCCGCAAGGAGGCGAAGCACGAGGGCAAGCCCTGGCCGCCGGTACCGGCCTCGGCCGCGGTGTCGTGGTGGTCGGACCTGATCCGCTCGGCCGGCGCCCCACCGCCGATCGCGACGGTGGACCCGAGGACCGACCCGGCCGGCTTCATCTACACGGGCGGAACGACGGGCCCGTCCAAGGGCGCAATGCTCTCGCACTTCAACCTCGTCGCGAACGCGATGCAGTGCCGCGCCTGGTTCTCGAACATCGTCGAGGGTGAGGACGGGATCATGTGCGTGCTCCCGTTCTTCCACTCGTACGGAATGACGACCGAGTTGAATCTGGGAGTGCTCGCGGGTGTGAAGCTCGTGCTCGTTCCCCGGTTCGATCTCGGGATGGTTCTGAAGGCGCTGTCGAAGGAGAAGCCGTCGCTGTTCCCGGGCGTCCCGAGGCTGTACCAGCACCTGAACGAGTCGCCAGAGACCCGCAAGTACGATCTGCGCGCGGTCAAGGCGTGTGTGTCGGGCGCGGCGCCGCTGCCGAAGGCGGTCGCGGACGCGTTCCGTGAGGTCACCGGGGGGGCGGAGCTGGTCGAGGGCTACGGTCTCACCGAGGCCTCCCCGGTCACGCACGCCAATCCCATCGACGGACGCGCGCGGCCGGGCACGATCGGCATGCCGCTCCCCGACACCGAGTGCAAGATCGTCGCGCTCGACGACCCCGAGCGCGAGGTGGGTCCGGGCCAGCCCGGCGAGCTCTGCGTTCGAGGTCCGCAGGTCATGCTCGGGTACTGGAACCGTCCCGAGGAGACCGCCCTCACGATCCGCAACGGCTGGCTGCACACCGGGGACGTCGCGGTGATGGACCCGGACGGGTACTTCCGCATCGTCGACCGGATCAAGGAGATGATCATCGTCTCCGGCTACAACGTGTACCCGACCGAGGTCGAGGAGGTCCTGTACCGGCACCCGAAGATCGCGAAGGTGTGCGTGATCGGCGTTCCGAGCGAGAAGACCGGCGAGGCGGTCAAGGCGTTCGTCGTCCTGCGGCCGGGCGAGACGGCGACCCCCGCGGAGATCATCGCGTGGGCCCGCGACCCGGCGCAGGGGCTCGCCGCCTACCGCGTGCCCAAGCAGATCGAGTTCCGCGACTCGCTCCCCGAGACGATGATCGGCAAGGTCCTGCGCCGCGTCCTCCAGGAGGAGGAGCGGCGGAAGGTGGCCGCGGCCCAGCCCTCGTGAGTCCGCTGCCCGTCGAGCTCGGCGACGGTGCGCTGCTGCGCCGTTTGCGGATGGACGACCTCGAGGACGTGTGGTCGGTCGTCGAGGCCGAGCGCGAGCGCCTCGCGGTGTGGATGCCGTGGGTCGAGCACGTCAGGACGATCGAGGACGAGCGCCGGTTTCTCGAGACCGTGACCGCCGACCCGCGAGGCCTCGACGGTCTGGGGCTGTTCGTAGAGGGGCGATTCGCCGGCGGGGTCGGCATGCGCCTGGACCCGTTCGGGATCGTCGCAGACATCGGGTACTGGGTCGCCTCGCCCTGGGAGGGCCGGGGGCTGGTGACTCGGGCGGTGCGGGCGCTCCTGTCGATCGCCTTCGACGAGCTCGGGCTCCACCGCGTAACGGTCCGCGCGGGGGTCGAGAACCTCCGGAGCCGCGCCATCCCCGAACGGCTCGGGTTCACCCTGGAGGGGATCCTCCGGGGTGAAGGACGGGGCACCGGCGGCTTCTACGACCTCGCGGTCTACGGGCTGCTCGAGGACGAGTGGCGGACCGGCCGGTGAGCCGGTTCGACGCGGTCGTGTTCGACCTGTTCGGAACGCTCGTTCACGAGTTCCCCAAAGCGGACTGGGACGCGTGGTTCGTGCGCTCGGCGCAAGCGCTCGGCCTGGGTCCGGCGGCCTTCCGCCGCGAATGGGAGGCGACCTCGGTCGAGCGGCAGACCGGGCGCCTCGGGGATCTCCCGGCCAACCTGCGCGAGATCTGCCGACGGGCCGGGGCGCGCCCCACTCCGGAACAGCTCCGCGAGGCGATGCGAGTCCGGGAGGACGTGTTCGCGAGGTGGTTCGTCCCGGTGCCCGGGGCGCTGGAGACCCTCGACTGGCTCCGCAGGGCGAGGATGCCGACGGCGCTGATCAGCATGTGCGCGCCCGACACGCCGCCGCTCTGGCGCGCCTCGCCCCTTGCCAGTCTGGTCGACGTGGAGGTGTTCTCGAGCGAGGTCGGCCTGCGAAAGCCGGAGCCGGGCATCTACCTGCTCGCGTGCGACCGGCTCGGCGTCCGTCCGGAGCGCTGCCTCTACGTCGGGGACGGCAGCTACCGCGAGCTTTCGGGCGCATCGGCGGTCGGGATGACGGCCGTGCTCGTGCTGGACCCCGCGGTGGACGCGGCGGCGCTCAATCGGCCCGAGGCCGAGGACTGGACCGGGCCGCGAATCGCGTCGATCTCCGAGGTGCTCGATCTGCTCTGAGGATCGAGGCCGCCGGATCGGTTCGGCCGCGGCGGTGGGGTTCAGTCCGGAGGGGTACCGACCGCCCGCGCGGCCTCGAGCACGGCCACGCGCTCGGCGGCGTCGAGGGACCGGAGCGGCGCGCGAACGTGCTCCTTGATCGGGATCCCGCGTTCGGCGAGCACGGCTTTCAGGGCGGCCTGGAACGGCACCGTCGCGAGCCGATCGCGCAGGAGGCAGACCTGCTCGTGCGCCGTTTGGCTCCGCTCGTGAACGAGGGCCGCCACGATCTCGGGGAACGCGCTCGCGAGTCCGCTCACCGAGCCGACCGCCCCGCTCGCCATCCCCTCGAGCGCGAGCGGTTCGTTGCCGATGAACACGTCGAGCCCGTCGAGGAGATACGGTCGGACGGCCTCGAAGGGCGTATCGGAGACTTTGAGCCCCACGAGGTTGGTCGCCTGGTCTCGAATTCGCGCGATGACGTCGACGGAGATCGCGTACCCGCTCCGCGCGGCAAACTCGTAGACGTAAAACGGCAGCGGAGCGCAGGCGCGCGCCGCCTCGACGAAGTGGTGGACCAGCCCCCGGTCGTCGAAGGCGAAGTAGGGAGGGGCGATGACGGCGACCGCGTCGGCGCCGATCTCGGCCGCGTGGGCGGACAGGGCGGCCGTGTCGATCGTGGTCTGGGCTCCGCAGTGCACGGCGACGTCGAACCCGGTCGGCCGCGCCGCGAGGAACAGCTCCGCCGCCCGGCGGCGCTCGGCGACCGAGAACATGATGCCCTCGCCGGTGGTTCCGAGCGCGAGGACCCCGTCGAGCCCGCCCTCGGCGAGCAACGAGACGAGCGGCGGGAAGGCCTCCTCGTCGAGCGAAGCCCCTCCGTCCGTGAGGGGCGTGACGACGGCGGCGATGGCTCCCTTCAACATCCCCTGGACTCTACCGAGCGAAGGACCCCGCCGACCGGCCCTCCCCCGCAGTCCCGTCGACGGCGGCACTCTCGGCCGACTCCCGGAACTGCTCGGTCTCGGTCGACTCCCGGAACTGCTCGGTCTCGGTCGACCCGCCGAGCGCGAGGGTGGAGGATCGGCCCCCGCTCACCACCTCGGAGACGAGGTCGAAGTATCCGGTCCCCACCTCGGTCTGGTGCCTGACCGCCGTGTAGCCGAGCGGGGCCAGCTCGAGCTCGCGCTCCTGGAGACGGACATACGCGGGCATCCCCTCGCGAGCGTAGGCGTGCGCGAGCTCGAACATCGACGCGTTCAACGCGTGGAAGCCGGCGAGCGTGACGAATTGGAACCGGTAGCCCATCTCCGCGAGCTCCTCGGAAAACCGAGCGATCGTCCGCTCATCCAGGTTCCTCCTCCAGTTGAAGGAGGGGGAGCAGTTGTACGCGAGGAGCTTGCCCGGGAACGTCTCGTGGATGCCCTGGGCGAACGCCCGTGCCTCGCCGAGGTCCGGTCGCGAGGTCTCGCACCACAGGACGTCGGCCAACGGGGCGTAGGCGCGCCCTCGGGCGATGGCGGCCTCCACCCCGTTCCGGACCCGGAAGAACCCCTCGGGGGTCCGCTCGCCGGTGAGGAACGGTCGGTCGCGGGGATCGGCGTCGCTCGTGAGCAGAGTGGCCGACTCGGCGTCGGTCCGCGCGACGAGCACCGTCGGGACGCCGAGCACGTCGGCGGCCAGGCGCGCGGCGGTGAGCGTCGCGAGGAACTGCCCCGTCGGGACGAGGACCTTGCCGCCAAGGTGGCCGCACTTCTTCTCGGACGCGAGCTGATCCTCGAAGTGGACCCCGGCGGCCCCGGCCTCGATCATCGCCTTCATCAGCTCGAACGCGTTCAGCGGGCCCCCGAACCCGGCCTCGGCGTCGGCGACCACCGGGGCCATCCACCAGGTGCCGTCGTCGCCGCCGGACCAGGCGATCTGGTCGGCACGCCGGAGCGCGCTCACGATCCGGTGGACGAGGGCCGGCGCGCTGTTCGCCGGGTAGAGCGACTGGTCGGGGTAGGTCTGGCCGGCCAGGTTCGCGTCGGCGGCCACCTGCCAGCCCGAGACGTAGACGGCCTCGAGGCCCGCCTTCACCATCTCCACCGCCTGCCCTCCAGTCATGGCCCCGAGGGCGAGAACGGCGGGCCGATCGGACAGCAGCGACCACAGACGTTCGGCGCCGAGACGGGCGATCGTGTGCTCGACCGCGAAGGAGCCGCGGAGGCGGATCACCTCCTGCCCCCGGTAGGGACGGCGGATGCCCCACCACCGCGGGTGGGTGCTCCAGGATCGTTCCAGGCTTTCCGCTTCGTTGCGGATGCGGTCGTCGAGCGCGGTGGTCATGGGTCTCCTTCCACGGTCGAGGATCGGTCGCGCGAACGCGCGAGCCCGCGTGGGATGTCGCGAGGTGGCGGCGGGCGCGTGGCGGGCCGGCCCGGCCCGGCGCCCTAGGCTCCGGGTACGCCGACCGGCGGGACGGTCAGGAAGTTGAACCGTCGCTCAAACACGTGGCGAAGTCTGCCGAGGGACCCCGCGCGTGTCAAGCCCCCGGGCTGGACCCCTGGTCAGGGGACGATCTTGGAGATCGGCAGCTCGAGGATGTCGGTCGCCCCGTGGGCCTTGAGCAGGGGGATGAGCCGGTTGACCTGCGTCTTGTCGACCACGGTCTCCACCGCGTACCCGCCCTCGGAGAGCTCGGACACCGTCGGCGATTTCATGGCCGGAAGGACCTCGAGAACCTGGGCGAGCCGCTCACCCCCGACGTTCAGCTTGATCAGCACCCGTCCCTCGGCGCGCAGGGCGCCGAGGAGCAGGGTGGTCACGTCCTGCATCGCGCGGCGCTTGAGCGGGTCGGCCACGGCCTCGCGATTCGCGATCAGCACCGGCTCGGAGGTCATCAGGGTTTCGATGATCTTCATGCCGTGGGCGCGGAGCGTGCTGCCGGTCTCGGTGATGTCGACGATCGCGTCGACGATCTCGGGCACCTTGGCCTCGGTGGCCCCGTAGGACCAGACCACCCGCACGTCGATCCCGAGATCCTGGAAGTACCGCCTAGTGAGGTTGAGGAACTCGGTCGAGATCCTCGTGCCCGGCGGGATCTCCTTGGCGCCGGTCGCCGGATGGTCGGCCGGCACGGCGAGGACGATGCGGGTCCCGTGCCCGGTGCCGCTCTTCGCGTAGGCGAGCGAGGTGAGCACCTCGACGTCCGCTCCGGTCTCGGCAACCCAGTCCTGGCCCGTGATGCCGAGGTCGAACAGGCCGTCGGCCACGTACGTCGGGATCTCCTGAGGGCGCAGGAGCGACACGCGATCGATGCGCTCGTCGTCGATCCGGCCGTGGTAGTCGCGACTCGACCCCCGACGAACGTGGAGGTCCGCGGACTCGAACAGGCGGAGCGTCTGCTCCTCGAGGGAACCCTTGGGGATCACGAGCCTCAGCATCTACACCCTCCGGTGAAAGCAGGACCGCTTGCCCGTGTGGCAGGCGGCGCCGACCTGGTGGACGCGCACCAGCAGCGCGTCGGCGTCGCAATCGACGCGAACCTCCTCGACGTGCTGGACGTGTCCGCTGGTCTCGCCCTTTCGCCAGAGCCGTTCGCGAGAGCGACTCCAGAAGACGGTCCGGCCCTCCTCCAGCGTGCGCTCGAGGGACTCCCGGCTCATCCACGCGACCATCAGGACCTCCTCGGTCCCGGCGTCCTGCACGACGGCCGGGATCAGTCCGCGGTCGTCGAACGCGAGCGCATCGAGATCGAGTCGCTCCCTCATCGCCGCACCGGGATCCCCAGGCCGGCGAGGTGGTCCTTGACCTTCCGGATCGAGAGCGCGCCCGAGTGGAGCCTCGAGGCGGCCAGCACCGCGTCGGCTCCTCCCTGGAGGATGGCCAGCGCGAAGTCGTCGAGGGTTCCCGCCCCGCCGCTCGCAACGACGGGAACCGGCACGGCGCGGGTCACCGCCGCCAGGAGCTCGAGGTCGTAGCCGTCGCCCGTCCCGTCACGGTCCATGGAGGTCAGCAGCACCTCTCCTGCCCCCCGCCGGACGGTCGCCTCGTCCGCCCAGGCCACGGCGTCGAGGCCCGTCGGGGTGCGTCCGGCATCGACCCAGACCTCCCACCCCCCGGTGGCACGACGCTTTGCGTCGATGGCCAGCACGACGCACTGCGATCCGAAGCGATCGGCGCAGCTGGACAGCAGCCCGGGGTCGCGAACGGCGGCGCTGTTCAGGCAGACCTTGTCGGCTCCCGCCCGCAGGAGCTCGCGGACGTCCTCCGCGCTCCGGACGCCGCCGCCGACCGTGAGGGGGATGAATACCCGATCGGCGGTTCGCGCGACGACGTCGAGCGTCGCCCGGCGACCCTCGAGGGTGGCCGTGATATCCAGGAAGACGAGCTCGTCCGCGCCCTCGGCGTCGTAGCGGGCCGCGAGCTCGGCCGGGTCGCCCGCGTCGCGAAGGTCGGTGAAGCGCGTGCCCTTGACGACGCGGCCGGCGTCGACGTCCAGACACGGCACGATGCGCTTAGCGAGGGTCATCGCCAGGCCTCCGTCCCGGCGCACCGCGTCGAGGCGCTGCTCACGCGGCTCACCCCCGAACCACCTCCGACAGGCGCAGGGTCCCCGCGTACAGCGCCTTGCCCACCACGACCCCCTCCAGCCCGAGGTCGCGAAGGGCGCGGACGTCCTCCGCCTTGCGGACCCCGCCGCTCGCGATCACCGGCAGGTCGGTCATCGCGAGGACCCGCTCGTACAGCGAGAGGTCCGGGCCGTCCATCGTCCCGTCGCGCTGCACCGACGTGACCACGAGCCGCGGAGCTCCCGCGTCGCACAGCGTGCGGATCGCCTCCTCCACCCGCGGCCCGCGGTCGCGCCACCCGCGGAGCGCGAGCTCGTGACCCCGGACATCAACGGCGACGGCGATCCGGTCGCCGAACCGCCGGACCGCATCTGCCACGAGCCCCGGATCCAGGATCGCCCCCGTGCCCAGGATGGCGCGCTCGGCGCCGTCGGCGAGCGCCCGCTGGACCGACTCCACCGACCGAATCCCCCCTCCGAGCTGCACGGGGATCGCGACGTTCCGGCAGATGGCGACCACCACGTCGCGGTTGGACCCCGAGCCGAGCGCTGCGTCCAGATCCACGACGTGGAGGCGGCGAGCGCCCTCGGCCTCGAAGCCGCGGGCGACCGCCACCGGGTCGGCGTCGTAGACGGTCTCCGCCGTGGGGTCGCCTCGGAACAGACGAACGCAGCGGCCGCCTCGGAGGTCGATCGCGGGGATCACGATCACGCCGCCGCCTCCCTCACGAACCGCTCGTAGATCACCAGGCCGGCATCCCCGGACTTCTCCGGATGGAACTGCGTTCCGAAGACCGACCCGTGAGCCACCGCGGCGGAGAAGGGGCGTCCGTGCTCGGTCACGCCCACGGTGAGGGCGGCCGAGACGTCGGGGGCATAGGAGTGGACGAAGTAGAAGCGGGTTCCGCTCGGGATGCCCTCGACCAGCGGGTGCCGTCCGGTCCAGCGCACGGTGTTCCAGCCCATGTGCGGCACCTTGACCTCGGCCGGAAGCCGCCGGACGGTGCCGGGGAGCAGCCCGAGCCCGGGAGCCCGGTCCTCGTCGCTGGACTCGAACAGGAGCTGCATCCCGACGCAGATCGCGAGCACCGGCCGCCCGCCCTCCGCCGCCCGCCGGACGCACTCCGCGAGGCCTCGGCGCTCCAGGTTTCGAACGCAGGCGCCGAAGTTCCCCACCCCGGGAACGACGAGCGCGTCGGCCCGGCTCACCTGGTCGGCGTCGCTCGAGATCTCGGGCGACCCCCCGACGCGCTCGATCGCCCTCGCGACCGAGCGGAGATTGCCCATGCCGTAGTCGAGGACCGCGACCCTCACAGCGTCCCCTTGGTCGAGGGCGGCCCCGCTCTCCCCGTCCGCTCGACGGCCCGGCCGAGGGCGACCGCGAGCGCCTTGAACTCCGCCTCGACGACGTGGTGGGGCGAGCGACCGCGCAGCAGCCGCACGTGCACGGTGAGCCCTCCGGCGGTCGCGAACGCGCGGACGAAGTCCTCGGTGAGCCCGGGGTCGTAGCTGCCGATCGTCTCCGCCGGCACCTCCACCTCGTGCAGCACGAACGGGCGACCCGAAAGGTCGAGCGCGACCTCGACGGCCGCCTCGTCGAGCGGCACCGTGATCGAGGCGAACCGGCGGATCCCCGCGCGATCCGCGAGCGCTTGCGCGAGCGCCTGTCCGAGGGCGAGCCCGACGTCCTCCACCGTGTGGTGGCCGTCGACCTCGAGATCCCCCCTTGCCTCGACCACCAGGTCGAAGCCCGCGTGGGTGCCGAGCTGGCTCAGCATGTGGTCGAAAAACGGAAGGCCGGTGTCCGCCCGCGCCGAGCCGGACCCGTCGAGCCGGAGCTCGACGCGGACGCGCGTCTCGCGGGTCGCGCGCTCGACGGTGGCCTCTCGCGGGCCCGCAAACGCATCCGTGCCGGGTCTCATCGCCGCATCCCCCGGTCTCATCGCAGCACCTCCGCCAGGGCCTCCAGGAAGCGATCGACTTCGGCGCGGGTTCCCGCCGTGACGCGGAGGCAGCCCGGCACGGCCTCGGTCATGTCGCGGACCAGGACCCCGCGTTCGAGCAGCCCGCGCCAGACCTCCGGCGCGGGCTTGGGCGGCCGGAACAGGACGAAGTTGGCCTCGGAGGCGAAGGTCTCCGCCCCCATGGCGCGGATCTCCGCCACGAGGCGGTTGCGCTGTGCCCGGATCTCCGTGAGGATGGCGCCCGCCTCGTCGGCATGGCGGAGCGCGACCAGCCCGGCCGCCTGGGTGAGCGCCGACAGGTGGTAGGGCAGGCGAACCCGTCGCAGATCCTCGACGACCTCGGGCGCCGCCAGGCAGTAGCCGATGCGCGCGCCGGCCAGGCCGAAGGCCTTGGAGAACGTCCGGACGACGACGACGTTCGGGTGCTCGCGGACCAGGGGGAGCGCGCTCTCACCGCCGAACTCGATGTAGGCCTCGTCCACGACGACGAGCGCCTCGCTCGCGCTCGCGAGCCGCTGCACCACCGTGACCGGCTGCGCGTTCCCGGTCGGGTTGTTGGGCGAGCAGACGAACACGACGCGGGGGTCGGCGGCGAGCGCCCGCTCGACGTGCTCGGATCCGATCCTCCACGGCTCGCTCAGCGGGACCGAGTCGACCGGGCTGTGGGCGATCCAGGACAGGCGGCGGTGCAGCGCGTAGGTCGGCTCGAACACGACGACGGTCCGGCCGGGGCCGCCGTGCGCGAGCAGCAGCTGCTCGATCACCTCGTTGGAGCCGTTGGCGGCCCAGATCCCCTCGACGGGGTGCCCGGTATGACGGGCCAGCGCCTCGCGAAGCGCCTCGGCCTCGCGGTCCGGGTATCGGTTGAGCGCGACCCGCCGGGCGGCGTCCGCCAGCTCCTCCCGGAAAGCATCGGACGGGGCGTGGGGGGACTCGTTCGTGTTCAGGCGGACGCTGACCGGCGGCTGGGGGGACTGGTAGGGATCGAGGTCGCGAAGCTCCGCTCGGGGCACGGCGTTCATCGGGCCACCTCGGGCGTGCGAGGGAGGCCGGGAGTCCCGGCGGACGGGGGAGAGGTCTCGAGGTGTCGGGGCTCGAGCCGCTCCCTCCGCGAACGGAGGTCGAGGAGCTCGAGCACTCAGCGCTCCTCGACGACCTCGCGATGATGCGTGGAGACGGATGCGGAGCGTGCGGTGCGCCGATCGCGGACGAACAGGATCCAGCCGCTCGCGGACACGAACGCCGCGGCGGCGCCGAGCAGGCCCAGAGCGAGCAGGAAGGTCGCCTGGCGGTCCATGGAGGAGCAAGGGTACCCGAAACCCGGGCCCTCGCCACGGCGGGGACGGCCGGGTGCGGTGGGGCGAACGCGGGGACCGGCGAGCGCCTCGTCCCAGGCGGGCGTCGGTTCGGCGGCGCGGGACGCTCAGGAGGGGGTTCGCGTCGCCCGCCGCGCGGCGGCCCTCCGCTCCGCCTCCAGGCGCTCCAGGTCCACGTCGGAGCGGTCGACGAAGCGCATCGCGGCGGCGATGGCCCGGTGCCCCGCCTCCTCGGCGATGAGCTCGTGCATCCGGTGCGCGATGCGTCGGTAGGTCGGGTGACCCTGCGGCGAGCTCCGAAGCTCGATCAGGTGCATCGCCTCCCGGGCGTTCATCTGCATGACGAAGCGGATGCGGTAGGCCATCGAGATCGCGTACTGCGCGACGTCGCGGCCCGCCTCATCTGCCAGGCGCGCCCAGGCCGTGGCCGAGTCCTCCATCACGCGGTGCCAGTCCGCCTCGAGCCCCGCCGCGGCGATCTGCTCCGGGGTCTCGTACCCATGCCGCGGGCCGAGCGTCTGCCACTCGAGCGTCAGCGGGCGGTGGCGCTGGAGGTCGCGGAACGCCCCGAAGTCGCAGAGCACGTCGAACCGGTACGCGGTGCGCTCGAACGCACGCCCCGGCTTGTGGCGGCGGTTGCCCCGCTGGCCGACGTAGGCGGTGAGAACGGCCTCGCGTTCGGTCTGGCTCATCGAGCGCGCGATCGCGCGCAGTTGGTCGTCGGGCAGGTCGGTCGAGGCGTACAGGGCGGCCGCCACGACCTTCTCCTCGCCGTCCGGGTCGAAGTCGACCAGCGTGACCTCCTCCCGGGGCTCGGGGTCGATCCCGGCCGTGCAACGGGCGGCCACCCGGCCGACCCGCTCCCGCGTCTCGCGAAGGTACTCCGACCAGGCGACGCCCCGGTCGGGCAGGTCGACGCGCTTCAGGAACGAGGGGATCACCTTGCGGAGCTCGGCGAGCATGAGGTCCGCGTACTCGCGCACCTCGGCGAGCGGGTGCGCGCGCATCCGCAGCAGCATCCCCTCGAACGCCTGGCCGTCGGCGTACACGCCGAGGTTCGAGCGCGTGCCGGCCGGCAGCAACACGCGGAGCGTGTCGCACGTCTTGGCCGTGATCGTCGATCGGTAGACGAAGTCCGAATCCCCGGGGTCCTTCGGGAAGCGCTCGGCGAACAGGTCGTAGACGGGCTGGAACATCCTCCCGTACGCTGCGAACGTCCGATCCGCGAAGGCCAGGTACTCGCGCCCGGCCGGCGTGCCCTCGATCTCGGGTGGAACGGTGAGGCGCCAGCGCCCGCCCGGCCGGTCGTCGTAGCGCAGGTACCGGGTCGACTGCTCGAGGTAGGCGGCGAGGCGTCCCCACTCGATCGCCTTGGCGAGGAGCTGGGACGCCTGCTCGCACGCCAGGTGCACGCCCCCGAGCTGCGCGACCGAGTCGTCGCCGTACTCGAAGAACACGTTGTCGTACAGGCGCTCGGCGCGCTCGAGCCCGACCGGGGCCGGCGAGGGGGCACCGGTCGCCTCGACGTCCTTTGCGAACTCGTCGAGGAACAGGCGCCGGAGCGACTTGGAGGTTCGTGAGTAGCGAGCGAACAGCGCTCCCTTCACCACCTCGGGGAGGTTCACGAGCGCGAAGACCGGCCCGTCGAGGTTCGTGAAGTACGGTTCGAGCCTCGCCCGCTCCTCGGGCGTCCACTCCTCGGTCGCGAACCACATGGTCACGGCTTGGTGGCCTTCAGGTCGCTCGGTGAGGGGCTCGGCGTGGGGCTCGGCGAGGGGCTCGGAGTGGGGGTGGGCGAGACGTTCGTCGTGGGGATCAGCGTCACGGTGTCGCCCTTGTGGGCCGGCGTCCCCCCAGCCGGTTCCTGGGCCGCGACGTGGTTGAGCTCGGGACAGTCCGGGTTGAACTGGACCTGCGTGTCGGAGATCACGACCGTGAAGCCCATCTTCTCGAGCTCCGATTGCGCGTGGCCGAGGCTCTGGCACACCTCGTCCGGGACCGTGATCGGTTGTGGTCCCTCCGACAGGACGATGTCGACGGAGCTCCCCTTGCTCACAGGCGTGCCCGGAGCGGGGTTCTGATCGATCACGGTTCCCGTGAGCTGCGGGCTCGGCGCCGTGGTCACGTTGCCGAGGTTCAGCCCGCGGGCCTCGAGCGCCGCCCTGGCCTCGTCCTGCGTCATCCCGGTGAGGTCGGGCACGTCCACCTGCTTGGGCGCCTTTCCGACCGTGATCGTCACGGTGTCGCCCCGGCGCACGAGGGCGTCCCCGGCGGGGATCTGGTCGATGACGTTCCCGTAGTCGGCAGGGTTGGACGTGACCCGCGTTCTCACGACCGGCTTGAGGCCGGCCGCCCGGATCGCGCTCTCGGCCGCGCCCTGGGTGAACCCGATGACGTTCGGGACCCGTACCTGCACGGGCCTGTCGTTCCCCTTGAGGAGGGCGCTCGCGAGCAGGTAGGCGCCGCCTCCGAGCACCGCGAGGATGAGGATCGCCACGACGACCCCGATCCAGCGCCGACCGTCCCTGCCCCCGGGGGCCTCGGCCCGTGGGAGCACCGCCGTCCGCTCCGGGCGGGAGATCACCTTGGTGGTCGCCTCCTCGGGGAGGAGCGGGGTCGCCTCGACCGGCCGGCCGGTTCGAACGCGCTCGAGATCCTCGCGCATCTCCTCCGCGCTCTGGTACCGGTTGGCCGGGTTCTTGGCGAGCGCCTTCATGATCACGGCGTCGAGCTCGGGCGAGACGTCGGGGTTCAGCGTGGAGGGCGGGTCGGGCTGCTCGAGCACGTGCTTGGAGGCCACGGCGACGGCGCTCTCGCCGGTGAACGGCGGCCGCCCGGTCACCATCTCGTACATCACGGCGCCGAGCGAGTACAGGTCGCTCCGCCGGTCGACCGGCTGGCCCTGCGCCTGCTCGGGGGAGAGGTACGAGGCGGTGCCGAGCACCGCCGCCGTCTGGGCGACGGTATCGGCGGAGGTGGTGAGGCGCGCGATCCCGAAGTCCGTCACCTTCACGCGGCCGTCGCGCGAGACCATGATGTTGGCCGGCTTGATGTCGCGGTGCACGATCCCGGCCGCGTGCGCGACGGCGAGCGCCTCGCACACCGACTCGGCGAGCTCGACCGCGCGCTCGGGCATGATCCGACCGCCGCCGGCCAGGTAGTCGGCGAGGGTCTTGGCGTCCACGTACTCCATGACGATGTAGTGGACGCCGTCGTCCGAGCCGGTGTCGTAGACACCCACGACATGGGGGTTGTTCAGGCGAGCGGCCGCCTGCGCCTCGCGGCGGAACCGGGTGACGAAGTTCGCGTCGTCGGCGAACTGTGGAGCCAGGATCTTGATCGCCACCGGGCGCCCGAGCACCGTGTCGGTCCCGCGGAAGACCTTCGCCATGCCGCCCCGACCGAGCTCCTCCTCCACCCGGTAGCGGCCGGCGAGGAGCGCCCGCTGTGTGGTCCCGTCCTGTCCGTCGGTCATCCGGCTCGCTCCCGTCCTAGCCGCCGAGGGCGGCCTCCATGACCGCCTTCGCGATCGGCGCCGCCACCCGGCCGCCGGTGGCGTCGCTCCCCAGGCTACCCCCGTCGAGGACGATGACCGCCACGACCACCTGTGGGTTCTCGGCCGGCGCGAAGCTCACGAACCAGGCGTGGGGGGGCCGCCCCACGCCGTGCTGGGCGGTCCCGGTCTTCCCCGCCACGGTCACGCCGGGGATCTGGGCGGCGGTCCCCGTACCGCTCTGCACGACGCTCACCATCATCCGGGTGAGCTCGGCGGCCGTCTGCGGCGAGATCGGGATCCCGAACTCCCGCGGGGGGAACCGCTGGATCACCCGGCCGCTCGGGTCCCGAACCTCGGTCACCAGGCGGGGCGCCATCTCCACGCCGCCGTTCGCGATCGCCGCGGCGACGAGCGCCATCTGCAGCGGGTTGGCGGCCACGTTGTCCTGTCCGATCGCCGACAGCGCGACGGCCGGGAGGCGCCGGGTGAAGTACGACGGGTCGGGAAACACGCCCTCCTGAAAGGGCAGCGCGAACGGCACGTCCCCGCTCGCGGCGTCGGGCGCGAACCCGAACGCGCGCGCCTGCGACGCGAGCGCGTCGGCGCCGAGCGCGAGCCCGATCTCGCCGAACACCACGTTGCAGGAGACCGTGAGCGCCTGGGCCGTCGTGATCTTCGGGGCGCCGCCCAGACAGTGCTCTCCGCCGAAGTTCTCGAGCACGTGCGTGGTCTGGGGAAGCTGCAGTACGGGCGGGTTGGGCCAGAGGCTGTCGGGCGTGTAGCCGTTCTGCAGGGCGGCCGCGGCGGTCACGAGCTTGAACGTCGAGCCCGGCGGGTACAGCTCCTGGTAGGCGCGCGAGAGGAGCGGCTTGTCCGGGTCGTTGATGAGCCGACTCCACGCCCGTCGGACCTCCCGGGGGTCTTGGGAGGCGAGGAGGTTCGGGTCGTAGGTGGGGTTCGCGAAGAGCGCGAGGACGTTGCCGGTCCGAGGGTCGAGCGCCACGACCGCGCCCGGCTGGCTGCCCAGAGCCTGGGCGGCCGCCTTCTGGAGCGCGGGCTCGATCGTCGTGATGACGCTCGCCCCGCGCTTGGGGCGGCCGAGGATCTGGTCGGCGAGCGTCTGCGGCAGCAGCTCGGGCGCGCTCCCGTTCAGGTACGAGTTGAACGCTTGCTCCAGTCCGCTGCGACCGTAGATCACCGAGTAGTAGCCGGTGATGCCGGCGTAGAGCGGCCCCTGCGGGTACCGCCGCTGGTACCGGAGCGCCCCGGGGCTCCGCCGACTGGTAGCCAGGACGGTCCTGCCGTCGGCGGCGAGGATCGAGCCCCGGTCGACCTCGTACTCGGCGATGAGCTGCCGGGTCGCGTTCGCCGGGTTGTCGGCCAAGCGCTGCGAGGCGAAGACCTGCAGGTAGTTCACCTGCGCGAACAGCAGGAGGAACAGGACCAGCAGAGCGAGCCCGAGCCGGCGGATCTGGCGATCCACCTCAGCCCCCCTCGGCCGCTTGGGCCCGAAGACCCGACCGGATCCGGGCGTCGCCCGCCCGATGCGCCGGGCCCGAGGAGATCCGCACGAGCAGGCCGAGCAGCACGAAGTTCGAGACCAGGCTCGAGCCGCCGTAGGAAACGAACGGCAGCGTGACGCCGGTCAGCGGGATCAGACGCGTCACCCCGCCGACGATCACGAACGCCTGGAGCCCGAGGCTCGCGGCCAGGCCGGTCGCCAGAAGCTTTCCGAACGCGTCGGCGGCCTCGAGCGCGGTCTTCAGGCCCTTGCCCACCAAGACCACGAACAACAGCAGGACCGCCGTCGTGCCGAGCAGCCCGAGCTCCTCGCCGATCGCGGCGAAGATGAAGTCGGTCGAGGCGAACGGGATCAGCCACGGCGAGCCGCGTCCGAGCCCGGCACCCACCAGGCCGCCGGTCGCCAAGCCGAACTGCGCCTGCGCGACCTGTCCGTACCCCTGGTCGAACACCTTGCTCGGGGCGAGGGCGTGGAGCCAGATGTCGACTCGGAGCTGCACGTGCGCGAACATCTGGTACCCGATCCATGCCCCGAGCGCGAACAACGCGAGCCCGATCACGAGGTAGGCGGCGCGCCCCGTCGCCACCCAGAGCGTCACGACGAAGATCGCGAAGTAGAGCAGCGAGGCGCCGAGGTCCTTCTGGAGGAACAGGACGGCGAGGGAGGCGGCCCAGGCAAAGAGGACGGGCGCGAGGTGCTTGAGCGGCGGGAGCCGCAACGGGCCGAGGCGTCCGGCGGCGACGGCCAGGAGCTCGCGCTTGGCGGCCAGGTACGAGGCGAGGAAGACCACGATGAGCACCTTCCCGACCTCCGACGGCTGGAACCCGACCGGTCCGATCCGCACCCAGAGCCGCGCCCCGTTGATGGTTCGGCCGATCCCCGGGACGATCGGCAGGAGCAGGAGAGCAAGCCCGAGGAACCCGATCGTGTACGTGTAGGCGTCGAGCTGCCGGTGATCCCGGACGACGACGAGCGTACCGGCGAACGCGAGCAATCCGACGACGATCCAGGTCGCCTGCTCGGCGGCCAGGCCGCCGGAGAGCCGGAAGATCATCGAGAAGCCGAGGCCCGTGAGCACCGCCGCCGCGGGGAACAGCGCGGGATCGGCGTGCGGCGCCAGTCGGCGGATCAGCAGGTGGGCGCCCAGGTAGCCCACGGCGAAGATCGAGCCATACAGGGCCAGGTCGACGGGGACGTGCCCCTTCTTCCCCAGCCCGACCAGGGTGTACGCGCCCACCGAGAGCACGAGCGCGAGCAGGGTGAGCGCCAGGGCGGTGCCGTGCCCCGGCCTCGTCTCGGTCCGGATCGCGCGACTCACGGCGACGACCCGCCCCGGGCGGCGACGTCGCGGCGGATCTGCTCGACGATGGCATCGGCGGCCGCCCGATCGTCGGCCGTGATGCCCTGCTCGAGGTCCCGATACAGGGCGAGCGCCTCGGCTTGCGAGGCCGGGATGGTGGTCTCGACCACGACGTGATGGAGCTGGAAGCCCGCGATCTCGGCCGGGATGCCCCGGTAGACCGCGACGTGCCCGTTCGCCACCCCGACGTACCACTGGCGGTCGACGTACACGCGGATCCCGACGAGGGCGATCGCGACGACGGCCACGACCGCCGCGACCAAGAGCGCGACCCGCCTCAGCCTGACCCGCCTCAGCCTGACCCGCCCCGCGGCCTCCGCTTGCCGGGCCCGGGTGGCCCAGATCGGCGGCCGGCGGGTGGCGGAGCGCCGATCGACCGGGGCCCGGTCGGTGGTCGTGGGGACCCCGTCTCCCGCGGTCGATCGATGGGTTCCGCTCGGGCCGGCCGCGGCGGCGCTCGCTTCGGACCCAGCCGGCGGGTCGTCGTGGAGGTCGATCACCACGACCGTGATGTTGTCGACCCCGCCGGCCTGGTTCGCCTCGGCGACGAGGCGGTCCGCGGCCCCTTGGGGATCCGGCGTCTCGACCAGGACGTCCCGGATGCGGCCCTCGGGGACCATCCCCGTGAGCCCGTCGGTACAGAGCAGGAGGCGGTCCCCGGCCCGAACCTCGACGATCAGGTCGTCGACGTCCACCCACATGTCCACGCCGATCGCGCGCGTCATGACGTTCCGTTGGGGGTGGACGCGGGCCTCCTCCTCCGTGATCTCGCCCTCGGTCACCATTCGGCGCACGAGCGTGTGGTCCTCGGTGAGCTGGTGGAGCTCGCCGTGCCGGAGGAGGTACGCGCGCGAGTCCCCGACGTGGGCCAGGCGCACGCGATCGCCCTCGACGAGGGCCGCCGTCAGCGTGGTCCCCATGCCCGCCACGCGCCGGTCGAGCATGGAGCGCTCGAACACAGCGCGGTTCGCCTCCTGGACCTGCTCGTCGAGGTCGCCGGCACCCCGGCGGAACACCGACTCGAGGGTCTCGAGCGCGAGCCTCGACGCCACCTCGCCCCCTCGGTGACCGCCCATGCCGTCCGCGACGGCGAACAGGGGCTCCTCCATGAGGAAGGAGTCCTCGTTACCCTCGCGAACCCTGCCGATGTCGGTTGCGGCGGCGGCGACGACCCTCACCGGCGAAGCTCCAACAGCGTCTTTCCAACCCGGACGACGTCCCCGGCATGAACCTCCACCGGGGCGGTCACGCGCCGGTCGTTCACGTACGTGCCGTTGGTCGAGCCCAGATCCTCCACGTACCACGCCCCGTTCTTCCCGTAGAGCTTGGCGTGGACCTGTGACACGTAGGTGTCGTCGACCCGGACCCGGCACGACTCGGAGCGCCCGACCTCGAGCGGCTCGCTCAACCGGAAGGTCCGGGCCTTCGCCCCGTCGGCCGAGTGCACCACGAGCACCGCCGGGGGCTTCCCGCCGCGAGACGGCTTGACGGGCCGGGCCACGGACGTCCCCGCCGGTCGCGGGGTCCGTCGACCCGCCACGTCGGTCACCACGGAGCGCACCGCCCGGTAGATGAAGAAGTAGAGGAGGGCGAGGAGGGAGTACTTCAGGACGGAGAGCACGAACGGCGACACTCAGCTCCTCCGGAACTGCAGCTCGGTCGTGCCGATCGTGATCCGGTCGCCCTCGGACAGGACGTGCTCGATCACGGGACGGTCGTTCACCAGCGTTCCGTTGGTAGATCCGAGGTCCGTCAGCACGTACTCGCCCCCGTCGGCTCGGATCTGGGCATGCCGGCGCGAGGCCCCGGGGTCGGGAATCACGATGTCGCACTCGGGCAGGCGACCGATCGTCACGGTCTGCGTGCGGATGCGGAAGGTCGTGCCAGGGCGGCCGTCCTCGAGCACGACCAGCGTCGCCTCACCCACCTGGACGGGAGCGGCGGACGGCGGCGCCTCCGGCTCGCCCTCGACGAGCGAGGCCTCGCACCGGAACCGGCCCCTGGACAGGCCCTCGTCCACCTCGAACTCGACCTCGGGCGGCCCGACGAGCCCCCAGCCCCGCTCGGCCGCGGCGTCACGAACCACCTGCTTGAGCTCGCCGATCAGCGCCTGCTCGGCTTGCTCGAAGCGCTCGGCGTCCTCCGGAGAGAGCGAGAAGACGAAGTGGTTCGGCGCCCACACCTCGTGCACGCCGACGGTCTTTCCCGCGTCCATCTCGCGCAGCACACGCTTGGCGAGCTCCACCGGTTGCACGCCGCTTCGGAACGTGGTCGCGAAGAAGCCTTCGACCAGGTCGCCGAGTCGCCGCTCGAAGTCACGGAGGATGGGCACGGTGCGCGTTTTCGCAGGTAGAACGCGTTCGAGCAGGATTATATCCGGGGGCCCTTCTCCGAACCCCGCTGCCTTGGACTCCTGCTTCGCGCTGCTAGCATCTGGTCCGCCACGGGCGAGTGGCGGAATTTGGCAGACGCGCAGGATTCAGGTTCCTGTGAGGGCAACCTCGTGGGGGTTCAAGTCCCCCCTCGCCCACCCGGGGCCCTTGCCGTGCGTGAGGCACGCGGCGGCGAGCGGCGGGCCGCAGCGCCTCACGGGGTCGAGGGACCCAGGCTTGCGAGCAGACCCTCCAGGCCCGCCACCCGAAGGTTCGGTCGGCGTCGGCGCAACGGAAGGCGTCGGCGTCCGCGGGAGGGGCGCCGGTGTGAGGGCCGGCGCCGCCCTGGAGGGCGGCGCCGGCCAGCGTGGGCGCGGTGGGGGTCGCGCCTACGACACGACGAACGTGCCCGTCATCGTGGTGGGGTGCACGTCGCAGCGGAAGAAGTACGTCCCGGCCTTCAGCGCCGGCACCTTGTAGGTGGTCATGGTCGGCCCACTCACGAGCTCGCCCTTGAAGAGCGCCGTCGTGGCCGACGAGTCCGTGTAGATCGAGATGTTGTGCGGCACGCCCGGATCCTGGTTGTCGAACATGATCGTGAACGGCTTGCCCGCCGGCGCGGCGAGGCAGTCGGTGTCGAACGCGGCGTTCTTGGCGGCGATGTGGAGCGCGGTGCCGTTCGGGGTGCAGCTTGCCGTCGAGCTCGATCCTCCGCTCGACGTTGACGAGCTCGACCCGGTGCTGGACGTCGATCCGCCGGTGGACCCGGTCGGGGTGGCGCCGCTCCTGAACGCGGTGACGCCGGCGTCGAACGGATCACCCATGGCCGGATAGCTTGCCGGCGCGGCGGGCGCCTGCGGGTCGATCTTGAGCAGGCCCACGGAACCAAGGCCGGTGTATGCGAACGAGTGCGTGACGAACGGGTACAACCCGGGGTCGGGGATCCGTAGCTCGAACATCGCCGCGCCGCCCGGCGGGATGTTGTAGGTCTGGACGCCGTGCAGCACGTTCGCCGGATTCCCGTCCGGATAGACCGAATCAAACATCGCCCCGATCGTGTGGAACGCGGTGGTCAGCGTGGGCCCCGCGTCGAGCACCCACAGCCGGATGAGCTCGTTGGGTCGAGCGACCAGGGGCGAGTCCTTGAACAGATCCGCGCGGCCATTGAACACCACGTACGTCGGCCTGGCGGCAAGCATCGCGTCGTAGTCGCCCTCATACACCCCGTTGATCGGCTTGGGGCCCGGGTAGAACTCGCTCGCGACGAGCACGTACTCGCGCGCGGGCGGCAGGTTGTCGGGCTCGACGATGATCGCCCCGTACATCCCGTTCGCGATGTGCTGGAGGACCGGCGGCGTGCCGCAGTGATACATGAACACGCCCGGATACATCGCGACCCAGTCGAACGTCTTGGTCTGTCCGGGATCGACGGGCTGGTAGTTCTTGTCCCACGGCGTCATCGCCGCATGGAAGTCGATCGAGTGCTGCATCCCGATCGTGCTGGCGTTCGTCAGGGTGAAGTGGACCGTGTCACCCAGATGCACGCGGATCACCGGCCCCGGTGCGGTTCCGTCGAACGTCCACACGTGGTACTTGACCCCGGGGGCGATCTCCTGGACGGTCTCGGTGGCGGTCAGGCTGACGTCGACGACGTTTCCGTTCGCGTGGTCCGCCTTGTAGGCGACCGCCGTCGTGGCGTTCGTAGCCTCGGCGTGGCCGCCCGAGCTCGGACCGATCCACGTGAGCCCGATGATCAGCAGAGCCACCTCCAGGAAGACGCCCCCGATCACGAACCGCTTCATCGCACCCTCCTCGGCCATTCCAGAGTGGGATGGTCCGGTTTCGTCCGCCCTCCCGTCCGGGGTCCTTCGGCCGCTCATCGAGGGGACCTTCGGCCCACGGTCCGGTCAGTACCTGTACTAACGCAGTATACGTTAGCTGCTGGACTCGAGGTGGGGTAGACTCGAGATCGAGCCATGAACCTCACGCTGTCCAGTCGCGGTGACTACGTGGTCCGTGCGGCCGTCGCCCTCGCGACCGCGTGGGACGGACACGGCGCCTACCGGAAGATCCGGGAGGTCGCCGACGAGATGGGGCTCCCGGCCAGCTACACGCCCCAGGTGCTCGGGCTGCTCGCGCGGGCGGGTCTGGCGGAGGCCAAGGCCGGGCGCGACGGCGGGTACCGGCTCACGCGCCCGCCCGCCCGCATTTCGTTGCTCGAGGTGATCGAGGCGGCCGAGGGTCACCTGGTCTCCGAGCGCTGTCCGCTCCAGGGTGGCCCGTGCCGCTGGGACGACGTGTGCGCGCTGCACCCGACGTGGGTCGCGGCCTCCGAGGCAATCCGCAAGACGCTCGCCCGGACCTCGCTCGCTCACGTCGCCGCGGTCGACCGCGATTTGGCCGCCGGGAGGCCGGTCGCGTCGGCGCCGGCCGGCCACCGGCCTGCATCTCGCCGCCGCCTTCGCGCGTCCCGTCGCTGAGGCTTCGGGCCGTTCGGGTCCGCCGGCGCGGGTCGTTCGGCCCTCCGGTCGCCGGCCGTCCGGGGGTCCAATTGCAGCCGGAGGCGATGGACATGGCCAGATGGGAAGGGTTCCGGACGTGCCCCGGCTGCGGGTTCGACATCGCGACGGGCGAGGGCCAGCGAAGCTGCGCGTGGGGGGACTGCCCGTACCTGCCCGAGGAGTTGGACGTCTTCTGCCCGTACTGCCGGTTCAACTTCTTCACGATGGAGGGGAACCCGCCCTGCGAGGATCCGCTCACCTGTGAGCACGGGCGCGAGCCGCTCGAGCACGTCGAGAACGTGAGGCGCTGGGCGGCCGAGCGTCAGGCTCCGGTCTGAGGCCGGGCGTCGGCTCCGGTGTGAGGGTCTGGGGTCCGCTCGGGACCGTCCCCTCGGGGGGCTCTCGGAGACCAGATCGGGTAGTCGATGCCGGCCAGCCGGTTGATGACGAACCCCTGAGCCACGAGCAGCAGCACACCGGCCATCAGGACCGCGAGCTTGGCCGGGCTCGCGATGAGCCCGAGGCTCACGATGAGCGTGGTGGCGCCCGCCGGCGGGTGCGGGACGCGCAGCCAGACCATGAACCCCGCAGTGAGCCCCAGCGAGAGCGCGGCCGCGCCGACCCGCTCCCACGACACGCCGACGAGGATCGAGGGGCCGGCGTGCAGCAGCCCGAAGGCCGCGAGCGACGCGTAGCCGGCGACCGCGCCGATCGCGTGGCCGCACAGCGTGTTCCGGGGCGAGGCCGTGGCCGCCTGGGGCGTGTAGAACAGCAAGAAGGCCGTTGGGCCGAGCGAGGGAAAGACGAACGGCTGCCGGGTCGCGAGCGCCACGAGCGCCATGAGGGCGATCGACAGGAGCCCGTTCAGGAACGCGAACAGCCCGAGCACCAGAACCGTGCTGTGGCGCTCGGTCAGCGACTCGAGCCGGAACCGGCGGGCGAGTCCCCGCACCACGTCCGCCATTCGCCCGCCGATGGGATAGCGGGGTTCGTCGGGGGTTCTCCGGTCGCGGGTCATCTCAGCGGCGCCCGACGCGTCAACGCTCTCCCGGGGCCGCGAGCCAGACCCCGAGCGCCGCGACGAACGACAGGGCCTCGAACGCCACGAGGAGCGCGACGCTCATCCCCTCGAAGAAGCGGTTCAGTGCGACCGTGAGCCCCCACAGCTGTCCCACGACGATCGTGGCCACGATCGCGATGCGCGCGTTGAGCATGCCCGCGCGTTCGGGATCGCGGTCGTATCCGGCGCCGGGCCCGGGGCCGGTGCCTCGCGGCTGCGGTCGGCGACGCTCGCGAGGCAGCTCAGGACGGGATGGGTCCATCAGACCGAGGTCCCCACAGCGTAGATGCCGTCTGCGCGCTCCTCGAGCAGCACGCGCGGGAGCGGTCGCGGCGGCGGTCCGGCGATCGGCACTCCGTCGCGGGGGTCGAACTCGCCGTTGTGACACGGGCAGTCGATTCGCCCCTGCGTGCGGTTCCAGAGAACCGCGCAGGAGAGGTGCGTGCACACGGAGGAGTACCCGACGAGCGTGCCGTCGTCGAGACGGATCGCGATGGCGGGGTCCTCCGCGGTCGGGTAGGCGAACCGCACCGAGGATCCCACGGGGAGGGAGGCCGCGACGCGCAGGGGCGGCGCCTGCGCGGCGCCCCGCCGCCGGAACACGCCGGCCGAGATCGCGATCGTTCCGGCCAGCAGCCCGCCCGAGATCGTGACTAGGATCCGCAGGTAGTCGCGGCGGGTAACGGGAGCGTCCTCGCGAATGCGGTCCAGGAGGGCCCGAACCGGCGGGCGGGATCGTTCCGAAGCCCCGGTTCGCGGCCCGGGTACCTCCCGGTCCGGCCCCCGGTCCTTGCCGGCCGGAATGCGCTCCTCGGCGGGATCGCTCACGGCAGGCCTCCCGGAATCCAATCCCGCGCGTAGCCGCTCGGGGCGACGATCGCCACGCCGGTGTGAATCTCCTGCTCGCCGAAGACGACGATGTCGCTGACCACGGCGTTCGGGCGCTGGGCGAGCAGCTCCTCCAAGGTGCCGTAGAAGATCGCTCCGGTCGGGCAGACCGTGGCGCACCACGGTGCGAGCCCGACGGAGGTCCGGTCGTAGCACAGGTTGCACTTGTACTGAAGCTTCTCCTCGAAGTCGATCTTGGGGACGCCGAAGGGGCACGCGTGCACGCAGTTCGCACAGCCGATGCATCGCTCCTTGGCGGCCTCCTGCACGACGCCGTCGGCCGTGACGAGGATCGCGTCCGCCGGGCAGACCTCGGCGCAGGGAGCGATGGGATCTTCGCAGTGCATGCACACGGTCGGCATCGACGCCACCGAGCGTCCGACGTCGATGTAGTCGAGGTGGATCATCGAGCGTCCGCGATGCGAGTCGCACTCCCGGCACGCGGCGACGCAGGCCTGGCAGCCGATGCACCTGCCGGGATCGATGAACTGCGTGCGCTGCATCATCGCTCGGAGGTCCCCCGTCCCTGCGGAGCGGTCGGCGGGCGGGCGTCCCCCGCCGGCTCGGCCTCGAACGGCTGGGGCATGCGTCCCGGGGGGATCGGCGGAGGCGAGAGGGGGTCGATCTCGTCGCCGCGCTCGACCCGGCACGCGCAGACCTTGAACTCGGGGATCTTCGACACGGGGTCGAGAGCATCGACGGTCATCCGATTCGCCGCCACCCGCCCCGACCAGTGGTAGGGGATGAAGACCGTGTCCGGGCGGATGGTGTCGGTCACGAGCGCCGGGTAGGTCGCGCTCCCCCGGCGAGTGACCACCCGGACCGGGTCCCCGCTCGCGAAGCCGAGGGACGGATGGACCTCGACCCACGGGCGCGGGGTCTGCTCGACGAGCGCCCCGATCCGGCGCGTCTGGTTCCCCGAGAGGAAGTGGGCGACGGTGCGTCCGGTGGTCAGGCGAAGCGGGAAGTCCTCGTCCGCCGGCTCCGCCGGCTCGCGCCACTCGACCGCGTGGAAGCGAAACCGTCCGTCGGGGAACGCCGACCGGAGGTCCTCGAACAGCCGCGGCGTCCCCGGGTGATCGGGCGTAGGGCACGGCCAGAACACGCCGCCGGTGCGCTCGATCTTCTCGTACGTGATCCCGGCGTAGTCGGCGATCCCGCCCCGCGAGGTGTCGCGAAGGTCGTCGAAGATCTCGCGCGGCGACTCGAACGCGAACCACCGGCCGGCGCCCAGGCGCTCGGCGATCTGCCGCATGATCCACCAGTCCGGGCGAGCCTCCCCGGGCGGGTCGGCCGCCCGGTTGTGCTTCACGACGCGGCCCTCGGCGTTCGTCGTCGTGCCCTCGTCCTCGGCCCAGACGGCGCTCGGCAGCACCACGTCGGCGCGCTCGGCCGTCTCGGAGAGGAAGAAGTCTGCCTGCGCGTGAAACTCGAGCGCTTCGTACGCCGCCTCGATCCTGGACAGGTTCGGGAGCGAGACGAGGGGGTTGTTGCAGAATCCGATGACCCCCCGGATCTGACCAGCCCGCATCTGCTCCATCATCTCGACAAACGAGGTCCCGGCCCGGGGGAGCTCGGCCTCGTCGATGCCCCAGCGCTCGGCCACGATCGCCCGATGCTCGGGGTTCTCGATGTCGCGAAGACCCGGAAGCATGTCGGCCTTCTGTCCGTGCTCGCGGCCGCCCTGACCGTTGCCCTGCCCGGTGATCGTCCCGTACCCGGCGCCCGGACGGCCGAGCTGTCCCGTCGCGAGCACCAGATTGATCACCGCGAGGCAGTTGTCCACTCCCTGGACGTGGTGCTCGAGCCCGCGCGCGTGGAGCGCCATGGCGCGCTCGGCGCGCCCCCACAGGAGCGCCACCTCCTCCACGCGCCGGGCGTCGACGCCGCAGATCTCCGCGACCCGCTCGGGCGGGTACGAGGCCACGGTGTCCCGGACCCCCTCCCATCCGGTCGTGTGGTCGCGGACGAAGGCCTCGTCGACCAGACCCTCGCGGACGATGACGTGCAAGAGGCCGTTGAACAACGCGGCGTCCGTACCCGGCCGGATCGGAACGTGGACGTCGGCCGTGCGGGCCACGGGGGTCTCCCGTGGATCGACCACCACGAGCCTGGCGCCTCGGTCGCGCGCCTCCCAGAAGTACTGGGTTGCGACGGGAAACGTCTCGCCCACGTTGGCTCCGGCCAGCAGGATCACCTGAGCCTCCAGCAGGTCGGCCCAGGGGTTCGCGGCGCGGTCGATCCCGAACGCCTTCTTGTTCGCGGCCGCCGCGGAGACCATGCAGAGGCGGCCGTTGTAGTCCACGTGTCGAGTACGGAGCGCCACGCGGGCGAACTTGCCGATGAGGTAGGCCTTCTCGTTTGTCAGGCTGGCCCCGCCGATGACGCCGAACGCGTCGCGCCCGTAGGCGTCCTGGATGCGACGGATCTCGTCGGCGATCCGGTCGAGCGCAACGTCCCACGACACGGGTCGCAGCGGGTCGCCGCGCCGGTCGCGCATCAGCGGCCGGAGGAGCCGGTCCGGATGGTTCACCTGCTGGTAAGCGACCACACCCTTCGGGCACAGGCGCATCCGGTTGATGTCGTGGTCGCGGGCCTCGACGCCGAACACCCGCCCGTGGGCGTCGACCTTCAGGAACATGCCGCACTGCACGCCGCAGAAGCAGCAGTGCGTCGGGACGAGCCGCACCTGCGGACGCTCCGGCGCCTCCCAGCCTCCCGCGGGCCCGGCCCCCTCCCGCGCGAAATCGTCGATGCCGGGAGCCACGATCGGAAGCTCGTGCCGCTCGGTCACGAGAACCCCCGCTTGACCTGCTCGAGGTACCGCTCGCCGCGCTGGGTTCGCTTGCAGCGGGGACACGTCTCGACCCACTCCCCAAACCGGAGGCCGAGCTCCTGCATCGTCCGCTCGAGGTCGCGGACGAACGCCGCGCTCTCGACGGGAGCGCCGCAGCGACGGCAGTGGAAGACGCCCTCCCGCTCGAGCCCGGTCCGCTTGTAGACGTCGACCCCCACGCTGGCCGGTCGCTGGATCACGTGGAAGAACTTTCCGAAGGGGATGAACACGAGCGTCAGCACGACGACCGCCATGTGCACGATCGCGAGGAACGCGTAGTCCTGGCCGTCCAACAGCGCGCTGTCGAACGTCAGCAGCAACCCGGTGACCGAGATCGCCACGAGCGCCACCAGCGGGAAGAAGTCGAACCCCAGGCGCTGCCCCGTCGTCGCCTCGCGGTCCCGGAACCGGCGCCACAGGAAGTACGTGCACCCGATCAGGACGAGGACGGCCGCGACGTCGAGCGCGTGGAAGATCATCCACCCGAGCCACGTGAGCGGCGCGAACGTGATCGTTCGCACCCCTCCGAGGTACATCGCGTACCGCGACCCCGGGGGGACGACGTCGAAGCGGATCCACCCGAACGTGAGGGGGAACGTGATGAGGGTCGCGAGCGTCACTCCCCAGAACAGCGCCTGGTGGGCGAGCCACCTCCCGGCTCCACGCTTCGCGATGAAGGTCTGGAAGGCCAGGTTGGAGAACAGCTCCCGCGGGACCAGCGTCGGGAAGTCCCGGAAGTTGCGCCAGGACAGGAAGCTCCCCCAGCCGCGGACCAGGTAGCGACGGGCCGGCGGGCTTTGCACCCAGACGACGTACCGGTACACCACGCCGAAGGCCAGGAACACGGTGGCGGTCGCGTAGCCGATGAGCGCGGCGTCGAAGTCGCGCAGGCGGCGGCTACCCAGGTAGATGGCGGCGAGGGTGACGAGCGCCGCCGCGACGCCCGCCGCGCTCGCCGCGACGTCGAGACCCCGCGGGGCCGCCGCGTCCTCGGTCGATCGTCGGAGAGCCGACATCGGTTGCCGGGAACAGAGCCTACCTGCGGGGTGCGGGTTCGTCTCGACGTTCCCGGTCCCGCAGCTCAGGACGGGGTCGGGAGCTTGGTTCTCGGGGCCTCGGTCGGGGTCCGGATGGGGAGGGTGACGGTGAAGCGACTCCCGCTTCCCGGCGAGCTCTCCACCTCGATGGAGCCGCCCAGGTGCGCGAGCAGGTCCTTCACGAGGGACAGACCGAGTCCGGCACCGTGGAACGTCCTGGTGCTCGAGGAATCCACCTGATAGAACCGGTCGAAGATCCGGGGGAGCTCCTCCGGCGGGATCCCGATCCCATGGTCCAGGACCCAGAACACGATGTGATCGCCGGCGGCCTTGGCCCCCAGCTCGCACGGCGGCCCGTCGGGCGAGTACTTGAGGGCGTTGTCGAGCAGGTTGGCGAGCACGCGGGACAGAAGCTGCCGGTCCGTCTGCAGCACGGGGAGGTCGGTCGGCACCGACACCTGGATCCGTTCCTCGGGCGTCGCGAGGCTCTCGATCACCTCGCGGACCAGGTCTTCGAAGAGCACGCGCCCGATCGACAGCGGGAGCTGGCGACTCTCGATTCTCGACGCCGTGAGGAGGTTCTCGATCATGCGCACCAGACGATCGCCCTGCCGCTCCATCCGCTCGAGGAACTCCCGACGCATGGCGGCGTCGTCCGCGAACTCCGGCTGCTGGAGTGTCTTCGCGTAGCCGATGAGCGCGGTGACCGGCGTCCTCAGCTCGTGCGAGACCACGGCGACGAACTCGCCCTTCATCCGGTTCAGCTCGCGGAGCTCGTCGATCCGGTGATGCTCCATCTCCAGGAGCTGCTCCAGCCGTCGAGCTTGCTCGGCCAGGATTTCGTTCTGCTCGGCGAGACGGTCGGCGAGCGCGCGGCTGCGGAAGTACATCTGGCGGGCGAACACGAGGGGTCCGAGGAACACCACCACCGACCAGAGGCCCTCGACGCGGTAGAAGCGGGCGATGACGGCTCCGAACATCCCGAGGCCGAGGTAGGACAGGAGAAACTCGACCGGAGCCCGCCCGTGCATCTTGACGAGCACGCTCCACACGGACAGCCGGCGGTGGACGGCCGTCTGCACCGCGACGCAGAGGGTGTTGATCGCGTACGCGACGACGGTGGCGAGGAGGGTGACCGGAAGCATGTGCGTCCACGGGGAGTCCGGCTCTGCGAGGCGGTGGTAGATCGCGCCTCCCACGAGGATCGAGAGCGCCATCTGACTCCGGTTCCACGCGGCCTTGAGCAGGGACACGCCGCGATGGAGCTCGCGTGGGTCGAACGAGCCCATGAAGGCGACCCCGGCGGCGATCGGTGGCGGATACAGGATCGCGACGCCGAGCAGCACCGGAAAGCTCAGGGAGAGCTGGAGCCCGCCCCATCCCGGCACCGGGATCAGGTCGATGACGGCAACCGCCACGACGAAGAAGGCGATCGAGGGCGTGAGGTCGCTTCGGTGACCCGGGATCGAGTAGGCGAGGACGGCGACGACCGGAACCACGACGGCAACTTGGATCAGGGCAGAACCCAGCCAGTTGTCGCGTTCGGTCGGTTCCCGGCTCGCGCCAGCGTCCATCAGGGCGGATCCTCCACCACGGTTCGGTCGTCGAGGAGTTGCACCGAGGAGCCTACCCCGCCCTGTTGCCGCATCCCTCGAACGATGAACCAGAACGCGCCCGCGTACACGAGCAGGTCTCCCGGGCTCACCGCCTGGCGGACCGGAGGTGGGATCGGGATGGTGTCGGCGAGGACGACCAGCACGTCGTCGGGGCCCGCGAGGTGATGCTTGGCTCCGCCCGCCCGGCGGAGCTCCCCGAGCGTGCCCCGCTGTCCCGAGTTCACGAGCGCGCGCTCGGCCACGGGCATCCCGCCGTTCAGCGAGATCACCAGGAAGTTGAGCGCGAGCCCCACCAGGATCGCCACGAATCCCGGGCGGCGGGCGTTCCAGGCGGCGGCGACCACGAGCAGCCCGAAGGAGGCGACGAGCAGGACCGAGCTCGCGGCTCCTGGAACCGGGACCACCTGGAGCGCGACCCCCGCGATCGCGACGAAGGGGAGCCGCAGGCCGAGATCCGCCAGCCGGGTGGGGCGTCCTCCGGTCGCGAGCCCGGCCAGCACGGCCGTTGGGATCGTGAGCAGGACGAGTCGCATCCGAATCAGCCCCAGGTCGCGCGGCGGCGTACGCGATCCATGCTCGCCGTATCGGCCTACGGCACCCTCCCCTTAAGGAGGGACCCCGACCTGCCGATACCGTCCGGGAACCGCCCGGAAAGGAGGCGACCGCCTTTGAAGAGGTACCGCCGCCTCATGGTTTCCCTCGCCTGGCTCGCGGCCTTCGTGATGGCCGCGGGGGCGGGCTGGAAGTCCTACTAGCGGTTGCGCCGGGCGCCGCCCGACCGGTCCGTCAGCCGGTCGGGCGGCGCCCGGTCTCGCCGTCGTTCAGGGCCGGCCGACCTCCTCGCGGGCCAGGCGCGTCGCCTCCTGGTGGACGTCCCGGGCGGCGACGTTCGCCTCCCGCGCGACGCGCGCGCAGTCCTCGAACTCGGGCGCCACGGTGACGGGTCGCCCGTCCAGGAATCCGACCTTCACGGCCACCGTGCCCCACCGCGTCTCGACCTTGATCGTCTCGCGCCCGAGCGCGCGCTTGCCGACGGCCGAGGATCGCACGCCGAGCGTCCCGGTCTCCCGGAACAGGATCGCGCCCATGGCCTCGGCGCGATCGGGTGAGCACAGCACCCGGATCGTGACGGCGGGCCGGCTCTTCTTCATGACGATCGGCGTGAGCCAGGCGTCCTGCGCTCCAGCCTCGAGGAGCCGGTCGAGCACGTACTCGTACAGCTCGGGGTTGAGGTCGTCGACGTTGGTCTCCAGGAGCACCTCCTCCGTCTCGGACGCGGCGGAGGGCTCCGCCCGCGACGATGCCGAGTCACCGACCAGGACGCGAAGGACGTTCGGGAACTCCAGCCGGTGCGACCCGGCCCCGTAGCCGACCGATTGGACGCGCATGGGCGGGATCTCGCCGAACCCGTCGGCCGTGGCGGCAAGGATCGCCGCTCCGGTCGGGGTGACGAGCTCCACCGGAACCCCCTTCGAGTAGAGGGGGGCCCCGCGCAGCAGCTCGAGCACGGCTGGCGCGGGGATGGGGAGCGCTCCGTGCTCGGTGCGGGTCATCCCGAGCCCGGTCGGGACCTGGGACGCGAAGACCCGCTCGACCCCGAGCTGGGTGAGCGCGAGCGCGGTGCCGGTGATGTCCACGATGGAGTCGACGGCCCCGATCTCGTGGAAGGTCACGAGGTCGACCTCCTTGCGGTGCACCCGGGCCTCCGCCTGGGCGAGCCGCAGGAAGATGCGCTGGGCGAGGCCGAGCGCCTGGGACGGAAGGCCGGCCGCGTCGAGCAGCGCGCGGATGCTCGCGTAGGTGCGGATGACGCCGCCGGCCGCGGCGTGAACGACCACGCGAACCGCGCGAATCCCCTGATCGTCGACCTCCTCCACCTCGAGCTCGAACGGCTCGAGGGGCAGCCGCTCGAGACCGTCGCGGACCTCCTCGAGGTCCGCGCCGGCGTCGAGCAGCGCGCCGAGCGCCATGTCACCCGAGATGCCGGCGATGCAGTCGAAGTAGGCGACCTTCACGAGGACGCCCCGGCACGCAGGATGCGGTGGGCAACGAGCGCGGCCGCGAACCCGTTGTCGATGTTCACCACGCACACGCCCGGGGCGCAGCTGTTCAGCATGGCCAGCAGGGCGGCGAGGCCCCGAAACGCGGACCCGACCCCCACGCTCGTCGGGACCGCGACGACCGGGCGCGAGGTGAGCCCGGCCACCACCGAGGCGAGCGCGCCCTCCATGCCCGCCACCGCGATGACGCAGTCGGCGCGCTCGATCTCCGCCCTGCGGTCCAGCAGTCGATGGATCCCGGCCACGCCGACGTCCACGGCGAGGGACGCGGAGCAGCCGAGCGCGTCGGCTGCCTCCGCTGCCTCCTCGGCCACGGGGAGGTCGGCCGTCCCGGCGGCGAGGACCGCGACGCGACCGAGCGAACCGGCGGGCGTCGCCCGTTTGGCGACGATCAGGCCCGAGCGCGGACGGTAGGTGGCGTCGGGGACGCGTTCGAGGACCGCGTGGTACTGCTCGGGGGTCGCGCGGGTGGCGAAGACGGCGCCGCTCGCCCGGGCGGCAAGCGCAGCCGTTGCGTCTCGAACCTGCGCCGGGGTCTTCCCCGGCGCGAACACCGCCTCGGCCTGCCCGGTGCGAAGCTCGCGGTGGTGATCGACGGCGGCGTCGGGAACCCGCTCGTAGGGCAGGTTGCGGAGGTCCTCGAGCGCCCGGTCGACGGCGACCTCGCCGGAGGCGACTCGGTCGAGCAGGTCGGCCAGCGCACGCTCGTCCACGTGGCCGATGATTGTATACTGCGGCGCTTGCAGAAGCCCAGGTAGACTGGCGTTTTTGAGGATCCGCCAAGACACATGACCTTTTCGGCAAGGACGCTCAGCCTGCTCGTCCTCATCAGCCTGGGGCTGTCGGGGCTGACCTTGCTGATCTCGGCGATGAGCCAGGGCAAGAGAGCCCGCGAGCCTCGTGGGCCGATCCACCTCGACGACGTGCTCCGGGGCATCCTCGAGGGCCACGCGAAGTCGATCCAGCGCCTCGAGCAGGCCGTTCGGGCGCTCAACCAAACCGATCGGCGCCAGGAAGGGCTGATCGAGGGCGCGGTGCGTCACGTCGGCCTGCTGCGGTACGACGCGTTCGAGGACGTGGGTGGGCGGCTCTCCTTCTCGTGCGCCCTGCTCGACGACCACGGCAACGGCGTGGTCGTGACCTCGATCAACGGCCGTCAGGACACCAGAGTGTACGCCAAGCCGATCACCGGGGGCAGGAGCCCCTACCACCTGTCTGCAGAGGAGGAGGAGGCGATCCGACAGGCGCTCGCGGGGCCCCGGGAGGAGGTGGCCTCGTGATCTGGAGGCGGGAGGACGCCGACGCGGCGCAGGCGCACGAGACGGGAGGGCGACGGATGGCGGAGCAAAGCGGTGAGGTCACGATCGTCGGGCACGGGGCCAAGCTCGAGGGCACGGTGGTGTCGGCTGGCTCCCTGCGGATCGACGGCCAGGTCAAGGGCCAGATCAACGCCGACGGCGATGTCATGCTGACGCCGTCGAGCCAGGTCGAGGCCGACATCCGGGCCCAGAACGTGGCGGTCGCGGGGCGGTTCAAGGGCAACATCCACGTGAAGGGTCGGGCGGAGATCGCCAAGGGCGGTCGCGTCGATGGAAACATCACCTCGAAGACCCTCGTCGTGGAGGAGGGCGCGATCTTCCAGGGACAGAGCGTCATGGACCAGCAAGCCGCCGCGGCGCAGCCGGCCCAGGCGAGGCCGGAGACGCAGCCGGCGCAGGACGCGAAGGTGCCCTAGGTGCTCGACCTCCGGGCCATCCGCGAGAACCCGGATCTGTTCCGCGCGGGCCTGGCGCGCAGGGGCATCGCCGACGCGGTCGACCGGCTGCTCGAGCGGGACACCCGGCGGCGAGAGCTGACCGCCCGCGTCGAGGAGCTCCGAGCGGAGCAGAACCGCGCGTCCAGGGAGATCGGCCGAGCGAGCCCCGAGGAGCGACCCGCGCTCATCGAGGCCGCGGCCACGGTCTCCGCGCTGATCAAGGAGCTCGAGCCCGAGCTCGAGCGGGTCGAGCACGAGCTGCGGGACCTGCTCGCCTCGGTTCCGAACCTCCCGCACGAGAGCGCGCCGGACGGGTTCACCGACGAGGACGCCGTCGAGGTGCGGCGAAACCACGACGCGCCGCCGAGCTTCGATTTCGAGCCCAAGGATCACGCGGAGCTCGGCGCGTTCCTCGGCGTGCTCGACACCGAGCGGGGGGCGCGGACGAGCGGCTCGCGCTTCGTGTACCTGCTGGGCGACATCGTGTACGTGCAGTTCGCGCTCGTCCGGCGCGCGCTGGACGTGCTCGTGGCCAGGGGCTTCACGCCGGTGATCCCTCCGGTGCTCGTTCGGGAGGAGGCCATGTACGGCACCGGCTTCCTCCCGACGGACGCGGTCAACATCTACGTCACGCGGGAGGAGTCGCCCGAGGACGAGCTGTATCTGGCCGGGACCTCCGAGGTTCCGCTCGCCGCGTACCGAATGGGCGAGATCATCGACGAGGGCGACCTCCCGCTGCGGTACGCCGGCTACTCGACCTGCTTCCGCCGCGAGGCGGGTACCTACGGCAAGGACATGGGCGGGATGTTCCGCGTGCACCAGTTCGACAAGGTCGAGATGTTCAGCTTCACCCGGCCGGAGGACTCCTGGGACGAGCACGAGTTCCTGGTCGGGATCGAGGAGGAGATCCTGGGCGGGCTCGAGCTCCCGTACCGGGTCGTCAACATCGCGGCGGGCGACCTCGGCGGCGCGGCGGCCAAGAAGTACGACATCGAGGTCTGGCTGCCCGGTCAGGGCCGGTACCGGGAGCTCACCTCGTGCTCGAACTGCACCGACTACCAGGCCCGCCGCCTGCAGACCCGCGTTCGGAGAGCGGACGGCTCCGTGGAGGTGCTCCACACGTTGAACGGAACCGCGACCGCGGTCGGACGAACGTTGATCGCGCTCTTGGAGAACCACCAGCAGGCCGACGGGAGCGTGCGCCTCCCCGAGGTCCTGCACCCCTACCTTCCCGAGTCCCTGCGCGTGCTGCGGCCAAGGTGAGGGCAGGCGGCCGACCTCAGGAGGCGCGCGCCTCCCACCGGAAGCTCGCCCCGGCGACGAGTCCCTGGGCGGCCGGCTCGTCGGCCAGCCGGACGGTGAACCGATAGGCATGGGTCTCGTGCTGTCGCCAGGTCCCCGGGTCGACCAGCCCGGTCGCCCACCGCGTGGGAAAGTCCGCGAGCGTTCCGCGATAGAGGACTCCGGGCCCGGCCCCGACGTAGTCGATGGAGTCGGGGATGAAGCTCGAGCCTTCGCCGGTTCCGCGCGTAACGGTCACCGTCAGGAACTGCGCGAGGCCGGTGCCCGAAGTCCTGGCGTACAGGCGTACGCCTGCGGGGATCGAGCCGAGGTACTGGATCGTGACGGTGGAGGTGTCTGCCTCGCCGGGCGCGGCGTCGGGCATCCGGAACAACGCGCCGCCCGCGTCGCTCCGGAGGTCGACCGTCCCGCTCGCGAAGCCCCCCTCGTCGGAGGCGCCGAGCGCCGCCACGGCGTTCTGCACCGCGAGCGGGCCCAACGCTGCCAGGACGAGCATCGTGAGCGCGATCCGGCGGGCGAGCCCTCGCCTGCCGGCCCTCCTGCCCTCGATGCGCTCGCTCGTCCCCTCCACCGCGACTCCTCGGTCTCCGTACCGAGGGTTTCGGCATGCCGGTGACCTGGGGAGATAGTTCCTTGTACCTAATTTGCGGTACCCGGTGGGACCCTCGATCCGGTAGGTCAGGCACCCGCTGACCGGGTAGTGGGGCGTGCCGGAGCTCGGGTAGTCGGGGTCCGGGACGTTCTCGGTCGGCGGCCGACGGAGCTACCGATCGGTCGATCGGCCGGCGAGGCCGAACCTGCGTTCGAGGCGTCGCAGGTCCTCCTGCGCGCGCCGCCGGTCCGTGACGTCCAGCGCGACCCCGTGCCGGAATCGCGGCCGTCCATCGAGGTCTCGGACGAGCGCGGCCTTCGCATGGAGCCACACGGTGCGTCCGCCCCGGGCCACGACGCGGAACTCGAGGTCGAAGGGCTCCCCGGTCTTCTGGCATCGCTCCTTCTCGGACAGGACGCGCTCCCGGTCCTCGGGGTGAACCAGGCTCCACAGGTGCCCGGGGAGCCCGACCAGCTCCCCGGGCCGGTAGCCGACGATCTGCTCGGTCTGTGGGCTGAGGTGGACGAGCTGGGTTCGGCCGGGATCGAGGCTCAGAACCTCGATGTAGGTGATCGCCGGGATCTGCTCCACGATCGTCCGGTATCGGAGCTCCGCTTCCCGGAGTGCCTCCTCGGTCTCCCGTCGGGCCGTGACGTCGATGAGCAGGCCCTGGAACGCCGAGGGCCGCCCCGCCTCGTCTCGGTCGATCAGCCGAGCCTCGTCGCGGACCCACACCGTGCGGCCGTCCTTGGCCAGGAGGCGATACTCCAGGCGCCGTGGTTCACCGGTCTCCTCGCTGCGCTGCAGCTCTCGCAGGACCCGCTCGCGATCCTCGGGATGGATCACCTCCACCCAGAAGCGCTCGCGCGATCGCCACTCCTCAGGGGTGTAGCCGAGAACCCGTTGGATCTGCGTCTCGGTGAACGGCAGCGGGCGATGCCCGCCGCCGGATCTGACCAGGTGCAGGTAGGGGATGGCGCCGAGCTGCTCCGCGAACGTCCGAAGCCTGGACTCGGACTCGCTTGCCTGGGTCTCCGCCTCCTTCCGAGCGGTGATGTCCACCATGACGCCCTGGAAGGTCTTCGGCCGACCGCGCCCGTCGCGGGTGAGCAGGACCGCCTCGTCCAGCACCCAGACGATATGGCCGTCCCTGTGGAGGTACCGGTACTCGATGCTGAACGGCTCACCGGTGGCCTCCGACCGGAGCGTGGCCTCGAGCACGCGCGCCCGATCGTCCGGGTGGAGCCTCGTCATCCAGAAGTCCGGGTGGGCGTGCCACTCCTCGACCGTGTACCCCAAGACCTGCTCGATCCGGGGGCTCGTGTAGTACTGCGCGGGCGATGACGGGTTCACTTCCCAGACGTACGTGACGGCTGGGATCTGCTCCGCGAGGAGGCGGTACCGCTCCTCGGTCGCGCGAAGCTCGCTCTCCACGCGGCGGCGCTCCGCGATCTCGAGCGCCATCATCTCGTTCGCCTCCTCGAGCTCGGCGGTGCGCTCCATCACGCGCATCTCGAGCTCGTCGCGGGCGCGGCGGAGCGCCTCCTCCGCCTCCTTGAGCTCCGTGATGTCGAGCTGCACCCCTTGCCAGTACTGCGGGGCGCCGTGCTCGTCGCGAACCAGGGTGGCCACGTCGCGGAACCAGACCGCCCGGCCGTCGCTCGCGATCAGGCGGTACTCACGGCTCCAGGGGTTGCCGGTCTCGTTCGCGAGGTCGTGCGCGGCGAGCGTGGGCTCGCGATCGTCCGGGTGGAGGAGCTCCATCCAGATGTCGGGCTGCTGGAGCCATTCCTCCCGTGTGTAGCCGAGGGCGGTCTCCACCTGCGGGCTGACGTAGAGGGTCATGCGGTCGTCGTCCGGCGCGACCGTGTAGACGACGGCGGGGATGTTCTCGACCAGGGCGCGGTGCCACGCCTCCGATCGACGCAGGCTCTCCTCGGTCTCCTTGATCCTGGTGATGTCGGCGAGCACGCCCTGCCAGAACAGGACCGAGCCGCTCGCGTCGCGTATCGGCACGCAGCCCATCCGCACCCAGATCGACCGGCCGTCGCTTCTCAGAACGCGCAGCTCGCTCTCGAGCGGACGGCCGGTCTCGACGGCATGCGTCCATTCCGCCGCGGCGCGCTCGCGATCGTCGGGGTGGATGCTGCGAGCCCACAGGTCGGGGTCCTCGACGAATGACTCCGGCCGATGGCCGAACATCGGCTCGCATTGCGGGCTGACGTACAGGCAGATCGGCGTCGGTTCGTTTGCCTCGATGAACACCACGGCCGGCACCTGCTCGACGAGGGTGCGATACCGGGCCTCCGCGTCGCGGAGCGCCGCCTCCACCTGCTTCGAGGAGGTGATGTCGTGCATCACGCCCTGCCAGAGCCGGACGCTGCCGTCGGCACCCCGGAGCGGCAGCGAGCCGTCGCGGACCCACACGACCGCTCCGTCCGGCCGCATCAAGCGGTACTCGGACTCGAACGGCTCCCCGGTCTCCACCGAGTGGCCCCACTCCCGGATGACCCGCTCCCGGTCGTCCGGATGGATGCTTCGGGGCCACAGATCGGGGTCGGCCAGGAAGTGCTCGGGGGGGTGCCCGAGCAACGGCTCGACCTGGGGGCTCACGTAGATCGAGCGGGGCCGGGCGTCGTTGGAGTCGATGTAGACCACCGCGGGCACCTGTTCGACCAGGGTTCGGTACAGCTCCTCGCCCGAGGCGAAGGTGCCGGTCGCGAACAGCTGCTCGAGGTCTGGGAGAGCGGGACCGGTCATGTCGAGGGAATGTACACCGCTCCCGCCGCAGGCGGAGCCGGCGTTGTCGCGGGGAAGGCCCGAGGCTACAGTCCGGCCGGGAGGGTGGCCGAGCGGACGAAGGCGACGGTCTTGAAAACCGTTGGCGGGGCGACTCGCCCGTGGGTTCGAATCCCACCCCTCCCGCCCGAACCTGGTGGGGCCTTCGTGTGCCGCCGGGCTGTCCCTCCACCGGCGGATGGGCGCTTCGGCCCTTCGGACCGATACCGTCCGCCGCGTACGGCATGGAGACTGACGCGGTACCGTCGGCCGGGGACGAGCGGTCGCCGCCGTTCGCCCCCAGCATCGTTCCGGAGGGGTGTGTGGAGAGCAGACGGCCGCGCGCGATCATCGTGGAGGACGACCCCGACATCCTGCTCATCCTTCGAAACACCCTGGAGGACGCCGGATTCGAGACGTCGCTCGCCGCCGACGGCTCGACGGCGATGCGCCGGATCGAGACCGAGCGGCCGCACGTGGTCTTGCTCGACCTGATGCTGCCGCTGATGGACGGATGGTCGGTCCTGGCCGAGCTCCGGGACCGACCGGACGCGCCGAAGGTCGTCGTCTGCACCGCCCGCGTGAGCCAGGTGGAACGCGACCGGGCCCTCGAGATGGGCGCGGCCGAGTACGTGACCAAGCCGTTCGACGTGGACGAGCTCGTCGAGCTCGTGTGGGACGTGGTGCGCCGAGAGCCGGCCGGGGGAGCCGAGCCGGCGAGCCCCGAGCCTCCCGAGGGCGGCCCCGGGTCGATGGCCTGAGCACGGGAGGCGGTTCCCCGGGTCCTCCGTATGCTGGGGGTCGTGTCGGGCCTCGAGCGAGATCGATTCCTTCGCGCCTGCCGTCTCCAGCCGGTGGACCGAACGCCGGTTTGGTTCATGAGGCAGGCCGGCCGGTACCTGCCCGAGTACCGAGACCTTCGCGGCGAGCGCGACATCCTCGAGGCCTGCCGCTCACCCGAGCTCGCCGTGGAGCTCACGCTTCAACCGCTGCGGCGGATGGACCTGGACGCCGCCATCCTCTTCTCTGACATCATGGTGCCGCTCGAGGCGATCGGGCTCGACGTGAGGATCGCGCCGGACGTCGGCCCCGTCGTGGCGAACCCGATCCGGTCACCGGCCGACCTCGCGCGGCTCCGCCCCATCGAGCCGGAGGCGGACGTCGCGCACGTGCTCGAGGCGGTTCGCCTCCTCCGCAAGGAGCTCACGGTCCCGCTGATCGGGTTCGGCGGGGGCCCGTTCACGCTGGCGAGCTACCTGGTCGAGGGACGTCCCTCCCGCCACCACGAGCGGACGAAGGCGCTCATGCACGGGGATCCGGGCACCTGGCGGCGGCTGATGGAGGCGCTCGGTGAGCTCGTGCTCGCGCACCTGCGCGCTCAGGTCTCGGCCGGCGCGCAGGCTCTCCAGCTGTTCGACAGCTGGGCCGGAGCCCTCGACCCGACGGACTACGAGCGCTCCGTCCTTCCGACCACGCGCGCCCTCTTCGACGGCCTGCAGGACCTCGGCGTCCCGGTGATCCACTTCGGCGTCGAGACCGGCGAGCTCCTCGAGACGATGCGCCGCGCCGGAGGCGACGTGATCGGGGTCGACTGGCGCGTCCCCCTCGATCGAGCATGGGAGCGCGTGGGGCCCGACCGAGCCATCCAGGGCAACCTCGACCCCGCCGTCTGCTTGGCGCCCTGGAAGGCGGTGCGGGCCAAGGCGCTCGAGGTGCTGGATCGGGCCGGTGGCAGGGCAGGCCACGTCTTCAACCTGGGCCACGGGGTCCTTCCGCAGACGCCGGTCGGGACCCTTCAGCGCCTGGTCGACCTCGTGCACGAGACCACGGTGCGGGAGCGGACGTGACCGGCCCGATCGGCGTGCTCGTCATGGCGTACGGGACGGCGAGCGGTGTCGACGACATCGAGCGCTACTACACGGACATCCGGGGCGGGCGACCGCCCGCGCCCGAGCACCTGGCGGAACTGAAGGCGCGGTTCGCGGCGATCGGCAACCGGTTCCCGCTGCTCGAGATCACGATGCAGCAGGCGCTCGGTCTCGAGCGCGAGCTGAACGCGGCGGGATCGGGTGCGTTCAAGTCCTACCTGGGGATGAAGCACTCCCCGCCGTTTGTCGCCGACGCGGTGGAGGAGATGCGTCGGGACGGGATCCGCCGGGCGGTGGGGATCGTGATGGCGCCCCACTGGTCGGCGATGTCGACCGACACCTACCTCGAGCGCGCCCTCGGCGCGGCGGCGGAGGGGGGGCCGGTGTTCACGTTCGTCCGCTCCTTCCACGACCACCCACAGTTCATCGAGCTCCTGGCCCTGCGGGTGGCGCACGCGCTCGGCCGCCTGCCGGGCCCGGCCCGCGAGCGAGCGATGGTGATCTTCTCGGCCCACAGCCTTCCGGTGCGAACGGAGGCGGATGGCTCGCTCCGGTGCCTCCGGTGCGAGCGCTGTGTCGATTCGTGCCGGTATCGCGACGGGCTCCAGGAGACGGCCGACCTGGTCGCGGAGCGCCTCGATCTCGAGGCCCACACGATCGCCTGGCAGAGCGCCGGGCGGACCGCCGATCCGTGGTGGGGCCCGCCGCTCGAGGAGGTCATCCGCGGGCTGCCCGCCGGTGGTCACCGTGGGGTGGTGGTGTGCTCGGCGGGGTTCGTGGCGGACCACCTCGAGATCCTCTACGACCTCGACATCGAGGCTCGACGGAGCGCGGAGGAGGTGGGTCTCGCGTTCGCGCGGACCGAGATGCCGAACGCCGATCCAGCGCACGTCCGCATGCTCGCGAGCGTGGTGCGCGAGCATCTCGAGGAGGCGACCGCGCGCTGAGCGCCCGAGTCGTGGTCGTCGGTGGGGGCGTCGCGGGTCTGGCCACCGCCTACCGGCTCCTGCGCCCCGGACGCGATGCTCCCGGCGCGGGCGACGTCGACCTGGTCGTCCTCGAGGCCGAGGCGTCGGCGGGTGGCAAGGTGCGCTCGGTCGAGCTCGCCGGGACCCGGGTCGAGGCCGGGCCGGACTCGCTGCTCGCGCGCAAGCCGGCGGGGGTGGAGCTCTGCCGGGAGCTCGGGCTCGGCGCGGAGCTCGAGGCGCCGGCGACGGGTGCCACGATGGTCTGGACCGATCGGGGGCTGCTGCCGTTTCCGAGCGGGCCGTTCGGCATCACGACCGACCTGGGCGAGCTCTGGCGGTGGCCGGGTATGTCGTGGCGGGGGAAGCTGCGCGCGGCCGCCGACCTGGTTCGGCGCCCGGCGCCCCCGACGGCCGACGGTTCGCTCGGGGCGCTGCTGCGGCGTCGTCTGGGAGACGAGGCGACCGACCGACTGGTCGCGCCCCTTCTGGGGGGACTCTTCGCGGGCGACGTCGACGGGCTGAGCGTACGCGCCACCTTCCCCGAGCTCGAGTCGTGGGAGCGCGATCACGGGAGCCTGATCCGCGGCGCCCGGGCGGCGTCGCGGGCCGCGCGGGATCGCGGGGCCGGGCCGGTCTTCCTTCGGCTCCGTGGAGGGCTCCACCGGCTGACGGAGGCGCTGACCGCGGCGCTCGGGCCGGATCGGATCAGGTGCGGCGCCCGGGTCGAGCGGATCGAGCCCAGGGGGACGCGGTACGCGGTGTGGTCGGACGGCGTGGAGTGGCCGGCGGATGCCGTGGTGATCGCCACGCCCGCCTTTGCCGCCGCCGACCTCGTGGAGGGGTTCGCGCCCGTGGCCGCGAGCGAGCTCAGGGCCGTTCCGTACGTCTCGACGGCCGTCGTGGTCCTCGTCTACCCGAAGGGCTCGGCGTCGGCCCTGCCCCCGTCCTCCGGCTTCGTCGTTCCGACGGGTCGGCTCGCGATGACGGCGTGCACCTTCGTCTCGCGCAAGTGGCCGGACGAGTCCTTCGGCGACCGCGCCGTGGTGCGCTGCTTCGTGGGCGCGGCGGGGGTCGAGGACGTCGCCCTCGAGCCGGAGGAGGACCTCGTCTGGGGCGTGTCCCGACAGCTCGCGGCGCTGCTCCCGCTCCCGGAACGGCCCGAGGAGGCGCGCGTCGTGCGGTGGCCGAGGGCGATGCCCCAGTACGAGGTGGGACACCTCGAGCGCGTCGATCGGATCGAACGGGCGCTGCCGTCCGGGATGTTCGTGGTCGGGCAGGCCTATCGGGGCGTGGGCATCCCAGACTGCGTTCGCGGAGCCGGGGAGGTCGCCGCCCGGCTTCGCGCGCACCTGAGCGGCGACGTGGAAGGAGCGCGCGTATCATGAGCCGGAACGAGAGCCTGTACGCCTTCTACCCCGTGTTTGCGTCCACCGGCCTCGAGGGGCTGGATCTCGACGACGCGGCGCACGAGGTGGAGAGCCTCTTCGAGGAGCTCACCCAGCGCGTCCGCGTTCGTGGTGTGTACTCGACGGTGGGGTTTCGTCCCGACGCCGACCTCATGCTGTGGCTCGTCGCCAACAGCGCCGACGACGCCCAGAACGCGCTCGTCGCCTTCCGACGAACCCGGGTCGGTCGGGCCCTGCAGCTCTCCTGGTCGTTCATGGGCGTCGTCAAGCCGGCGGAGTTCACCCCCGAGCACTCGCCGGCCTTCGTCCGCGACGAACCGCCCCGCAAGTACCTGTGCGCCTACCCGTTCGTCCGCACGCCCGAGTGGTACCTGCTCCCGAGGGAAGAGCGGGCCGAGCTGCTTCGCGAGCACGGCGAGATCGGACGCGAGTTCCCGGACGTGCTGGCGAACACGACGAGCGCGTTCGGCATCAACGACTGGGAGTGGATCCTGGCCTTCGAGGCCGACCACCTCGAGCGGATCGTCGACTGCATCCGGCGCCTGCGGGAGGCACGGGCGCGCCTCTACACCAAGGAGGACGTTCCTTTCGTCACCGGCATCCGTAAGAGCGTCCGCGAGGCCCTCGACGACCTCGCCTGATCCGGCTCCAGCAGCTCGAGCAGCGAAACGTCGAGCGCCCGGCGCAGCCGCTCCTGCGCTCGGCGCATCACCGGGGCGGCCGCGCAGCCGGGCCAGTTCGGACACGCGGGCTCGTCGCAGCAGCAAGCGGTGAGCTCCAGGGGGCCCTCGACCGCCTCGATCACCTGCAGGAGCGTGAGGGTCTGGATCGGAGGGCCGAGGAACAGGCCGCCGCCCACGCCGCGCCGGGTTGCCATGGTCGTCGGAGCCTCGCGCCGCCGCCACGGGCCGAGGGTCCCGCCGTGGGCGGGCCGGACGGGGGATCCCGGGCCGGCGGTCCTTTGCGAACGTCCTCCCGATCTCGATTGGGAACCGCCGCCGGCTTCGACCTCGCGCCGATCCTCCTGTTCTGGGAGACGACGCGCGCCTGCGGCCTCGCGTGTCGGCACTGTCGCGCCGAGGCCATCGCGAGGCCGCTGCCCGGCCAGCTCTCCACCGCCGAGGGCCTGCGCCTGATCGAGGACCTTCGTCGCTTCGCGCCCCGCCGCCCGGTCCTGATCTTCACCGGTGGCGACCCGTTCATGCGGGAGGACCTGTGGGAGCTCTCGGCGCGGGCGAGGGCCGCGGGCCTGCCGATCGGCTTCGCACCGAGCGTGACGCCACGGCTTACCGTCGAGGCCGCGCGCCGCATGCGGGCCGAGGGAGCGCGAACGGTGTCGATCAGCCTCGACGGCGCCGACGCATTGACCCATGAGGGCGTTCGGGGTGTCCCCGGCCACTTCGCGGAGACGGAGCGAGCGGTTCGGATGCTCGTGCGAGAGGGGCTGAACGTGCAGGTCAACACGACCGTCATGCGAGGAAACGTCGAGCAGCTCGCCGACATCGCGGCCCTGGTGGCCTCGTGGGGCGCCCACATCTGGGAGGTGTTCTTTCTCATCAAGGTGGGGCGTGGGACGGCGCTCGACGAGCTGACGCCGAAGGAGAACGAGGACGTGGTCCACGTCCTCTACGAGGCCTCCCGGTACGGGTTCATCGTGAGGACCGTCGAGGCCCCCTTCTTTCGCCGTGTGGTCGCCGAGCGGCGGGCGCTCGCCGACGAGGTCGATCCTGCGGCCCGGTTCGGGCTCGGGTCGCTCTACCGGCGCCTGGTCGATCGCCTCCGTGCCGTGCTCGGTCCGCCCGGTGAGTCTCGGGCGCAGAGCGTCGGCACCAGAGACGGTAAGGGCATCCTGTTCGTCGCGCACGACGGCGACGTGTTTCCCGCGGGGTTCCTCCCCGTCCGGCTGGGGAACGTTCGCGAGGACGACATCGTCGAGCTCTATCGCCGGCACCCGCTGCTGCGCGCCATCCGGAGCGCGTCGTTCTCCGGACGGTGCGGGCGGTGCGAGTTCGCGGACACCTGCGGCGGATCCCGGTCGCGAGCCTACGCGACGACCGGCGACCCCCTGGGGGAGGACCCCGCCTGCGCACACCGGCCCGAGGCCGGTTCCCTGCCCGAGGCCGATCTCGGGCGGGGACCGTAAGGCCCGGCCGAGGAGGGACCTGCGCCCTCCACGAGGGCCTGCCGCGCGCAGTGAAGTGCGGGTAGGGAGGTTCCGATGCGCCTCGAGGTCCGCCTGACGCTGCTGCTCGCGGCGCTGATGGGCGTGCCGGCGCTCCTGCACCTCCTCGGGCTCGCGGAGGGCCGGTACGCGCACGCGTTCGTCACGGTTCCGCTGGTCCTCGGTCTCGCGCTGTTCGTCTGGGCCCTTCGCCGTCACGTTCTCAAGCCGCTCTGGCAGATCGCCGACGCCGCGAGGAGGTTCGGGGGCGGAGATCTCTCCGTCCGGCTCCCGGCCTTCGGCGGGCGGGAGCTCCGTGAGGTCTCGACGACCTTCAACGAGATGGCCGCGGCCCTGCAGGAGCAGTCGGCCGGCCTGAGCGCGACCATCGCCGAGCTCCGATCGAACCTGGAGGAGCTGGAGGAGGTCCAGGCGTTGCTCGCGACCGGCGCGGGGATCGGCGAGGTCCTGGTCCGTGCGGCCGAGAACCTGGGCACCGCGCTCCGCGCGGCGGGCGTGGGGATCTGGCGGGCCGGCGCGTCGGAGCCGGAGGCCCGGTGGGGATCGCTCCTGCCGTCTCGAGAGGCCGTCGCGCTCGCCATCGCGCGGAGCTCGCATCACCCGTGCGTGCTGCACGCGAAGAGCGGACCCGACGGAGGCATCGCGTGGGCCGTCACGCCGGCCCGCCGAGACGATCAGGTGCTGGGCGCCGTGGGCGTGGTCTGGGATCCACCCCAGTCGCTCGACGAGGGGCGGCGCGACCTGCTCGTCGGCCTGACCGGGCTGGTGGCGGTGGCCATGGAGAACGTGGACCTGATCCGCCGGCTGCGCGAGGAGGAGGAGAGTCTCCAGGGGCTGCTTCGAAAGACGCTCACCGCCCAGGAGGAGGAGCGGCGGCGGATCGCCCGCGAGCTCCACGACGAGACCAGCCAGGTGCTCTCGGCGTTGATGATGAACATCGATCTGCTCGGAAGCCAGGTCGAGGTCTCCGAGAGCTCGCACGCGCGCATCGAGGCCTTGAAGGCCCTGGCGGAGGAGGCGGCCCGCAACCTCGACAAGATGATGCTCGAGCTCCGGCCGGCGCTGCTCGACGAGCTCGGACTGATCGCCGCGCTGCGCTGGTACGTCGCGCAGGTGGGCGACCTGTGGGGGATCCCGGTCGAGTTCGAGGGCGGGTATCCGGCGAGACTTCCGGACGCCGTCGAGGTGGCCGCCTTCCGGATCGTTCAGGAGGCCGTCAGCAACTGCGTTCGCCACTCGAAGGCGACGCGGATCCGGGTTCGGGTCGCGGCGGACGAGACGTCGCTCCACCTGGAGGTCAACGACGACGGCGTCGGCTTCGACGTGGCTGCGGAATCCGCACGGGCCCGCAGCGGAGAGGCCGTGGGCCTGATGGGGATGCGAGAGCGCGCCGAGCTGGCAGGAGGGACGCTCACCGTGGACTCGACCATCGGCGCCGGGACGACGGTGATGGCGGACATCCCGCTGCTCGCCGAGGTGAAGGCAGGCCGATCATGACGATGGACGATGAGAAGGTGCGGGTGCTCGTGGTGGACGACCACGAGATCGTGCGACAGGGCATCAAGATGGTCCTCGAGACCGACCCCGAGATCGAGGTCGTGGGCGAGGCCGGCTCGGGGGAGGAGGCCATCGAGCGCGTGCGCGAGCTGCGCCCCGGTGTGGTCGTGATGGACATTGGCATGCCGGGGCTCTCCGGGTTCGAGGCGACGAGGCGGATCCGCGAGACCAGCCCGGACGTTCAGGTCCTCGCGCTCACGGTCCACGACAGCGAGGCCTACGTGTTCCAGATGCTGCAGGCGGGCGCCACCGGGTACGTTGTGAAGCGGGCGCCCGCCGAGGAGGTGATCCAGGCCGTCAAACGCGCGTACCGGGGCGAGGCCGTGCTCCACCCCAGCGTGGCCAAGCTGCTGATCAAGGACTACCTCTCCCGCGTGGAACGCGGGGAGGAGACCTCGTACGACACGCTCTCCGAGCGCGAGCGCGAGATCCTCAAGCTGATCGCCGAGGGTCGCACCAACCGCGAGATCGCCGAGCTGCTGTACCTGTCGGTGAAGACCGTGCAGGCCCATCGCGCGAACCTCATGCGCAAGCTCGGCATGCACGACCGAACCGAGCTCGTGAAGTACGCGATCCGCAAGGGGATCATCGGGATCGACGAGACCTGAGAACTCCACCGCAACCGTCCGTCGCGCCGGATAATGACGTCGACGAGCGAACCGGAGGACGAGCGTGCACGCCAAGGACAAGGGCGGCGAGAAGCACCAGAAACGGGCCGCGCAGAAGAGCATCAAGGAGAAGCGGGCCGCCAAGCGCGCCAAGCGCCAGCCGGCCTCGCGCCCGGAGCTCCGCATCGGCACCGCGAGCTCGTAGGACGATGCCGTCCGGGTTCTGCTGGACGCGAGGTCGCGGCTCACCCAGGGGCGGCGACGTCATGCGCAGTGCTGCTTCGTGGCCGTCCCGCAGATGCCGAAGGTGACCGGGATCGTGAACTCATGCAGACGGCCGTCCCAGCTGTACGTGACGCGGATGCCATCGATCCCTCCTCCCTCTGGCCCCGTCTTGGTGATGGTGACGACGATCTCGCTGATCCGGTCGCCGTGACAGGCGTTCGGGACAACCCATCCGTCAGGATGGTGCAGGTTGCGGGGAATCCCGCGCATCGATCCCACGAAGTAGACGTTCGGGTCCTGCAGCCCTTCGGGCGGGGGGCGCAGGGCATTCCGGATCGCGAGCGGCTCGACCCGCACCTGCCCCTCGACGGATGCGGGCTCGAGCGAGCGCAGGGAGGTCCGGTCCCCGGGGGCGGTCCGACATAGCATGACGCCCCCGAACGACCAGGTCTCGCCGACGCCCGAGTGGGGGCCGCCGTGCCAGACGCCCCAGGCGGTTCCCTTAGTGCTAAAAAGGGCGCCCTGCCCGTCCTGCTCCATCACGACGCCGCTTCGCGAGCAGGCGGCAAGGAGCAGGGCGAGCAGCAGGGCGCCCCGTTTCATCACACCGCCTGTGCCTCCACTTTCGGCGAGTTCTCCCCCTGAGTCGAGCTGTTCCCGCAGACCTTGCCCCTGACGTTGAACCGGAATGTGAGGCTGGCCGTCGAGGAATACCCCGCCTGCGACGACAGGCTGACACCGTATACCGTGAGGCCAATCGAATACGTCTGGTTGCTGTTGTGCGAGTGGGCGTACGTGTCGCCTGGATTGTACGTCCCGCCACAGTAGGAGTAGTTCACATGCGTGATGCTGGGCGTGTTGCCCCGCCCGTAGTAGTTGTACGGTACGTTCTGGTTCGCGATGCAGATGACGGCCCGCTCGCGGTACTCCCATAGTGCCTGAATGCGCTGGTTCGTGGCACCGGCGGAGAAGCCGGTGGAGCTGGACGAACTGGTGGTCATGGTCCCGCCGACCGTCCAGTTCGGCCCGTTCGTCAGGAAGCCGAGCGTCGTTGCGGTCGACCCGCCCAAGAAGTACGTCCCGGTCCCGGGAATCGTGGATGGATTCATGACATCCATGATCTTCGTCTGGTACGGACCGTTGTAGGCGCCCCAGACGATCGTTCCGCAGGGCGGGGTGGGGTCGACGGACCGGGACGGTCCACCCGCGCGACCGCTCGGCGGTACGACGGCTTGCGACATGTCGAGCACCGGCACCTGAACCACCGAATCCCCCGGCCAGACCGACACGCCCCAGGTCGTCACCCGAGCGCCATAGCTCGCCGCCACCAGGACGTTCACGTATCCCTCATCGGCGACGAACCGGGGGTCGAGGGACCCCAGATCAAGCGGCAGGCTGAACGACGGGGTGGCCGCCCCCTGGGCGACCGACAACATCGACACGGACTCGCCGCTCACGTCGGCTGCCCGCTCGACGCTCCAGGTGGGTTCAACGAGCAACTCCACCGTCGGGGGACCGGGATCGGGCCCTGCAGCTTTCAGCATCCGGGCCGGCACGCTCACGCGGCCGATGAACGTCACGACGGTGCCGGCCCCGGCCGGGACGGCAAAGGATCCCAAGCACACCATCGCCAGGGGTAACGCCAGGAACAGCCGCTTCATCCTCTGCCTCCCTCCGTACCAGAAGGCCACACGACCGACCGACCTCCTCCTCGTTCGGGCCGCCGTTGATTCTGCCCCCCCGGGGGGGTTGTCAAGTCGCGCAATGAGCACGGCGCCGGCTGCCGCGCTCCTCACCCCCGGGGCCTGTTCGCGCCCGCCGGGCTATCTTGCTTGGTCATGTTCGAGGACCTGTTGCGGGGCTGGGACGGCGAGGGGGTGCTCGTCCGCTTCGACGAGCCGACCCAAAGCTGGATGCTCGTCTGCCTCCACTCCACGCGCCTGGGACCGGCGGCGGGCGGCACGCGGATGAAGGTGTACCCGAGCCCGCACGACGCGCTGCGCGACGGCCTCCGCCTCGCCTCGGCGATGACGAGCAAGAACGCCGTCGCCGGGCTGCCCCTGGGCGGCGGCAAGGCCGTGCTCGCGGTCCCGGAGATTCCGCAGGGGGATGCCCGTCGCGAGCTGCTCCTGCGCTACGCGGACGTCGTTGCGTCCCTCGGCGGGACCTACCGCACGGCGTGCGACATGAACACCTCGGAGCACGACATGGACGTCGTGGCCGAACGCTGTCCGTACGTGTTTGGCCGCTCGGAGGCGGGGGGCGGATCCGGGAGCTCGGCGCCGGCCACGGCGACCGGCGTGTTCCACGGCATCCGCGCGAGCGTCGAGCACGCCTTCGGCTCGCCCGCTCTCGACGGTCGTTCGGTTCTGGTGCAAGGGGTCGGTGCCGTCGGGCGACGGCTCGCCGAGATGCTCGCCGGCGCGGGCGCGCGGCTCGTGCTCGCCGACGTGGACGAGTCGAGGGCGAAGGAGGCCGGGGCCGCGCTCGGCGCGGAGACGCTGGATCCGCAGGACGCGATCTCCGCGGAGGTCGACGTCTTCTCGCCGTGCGCCACCGGCGGCATCCTGAATGAGGCGACGATTCCCAGGCTCCGCTGCCGCATCGTGGCCGGTGCCGCGAACAACCAACTCGCCGAGCCCGCCGACGCGGAGCGTCTCGCGAAGGCCGGGATCCTCTACGCCCCGGACTACGTGATCAACGCCGGAGGGATCATCCACCTCGCCTCGCTCGAGCTGCTCGGGGAGGACCGCACCAGGCTCGAGGAGCGGCTTCGCGGCATCGGGAACACCCTCGGAGAGGTCTTCCGCCTCGCCGAGGCTGAGGGGATCTCGACGGGAGCGGCCGCCGACCGTCTGGTCGAGCAGCGGCTCGCGGCCGGCCCCGGCGCGTAGGCCCGAGGCCTCTCAGTCGCGAAAGGACGCCGCGGCCTCGAGCGTGCGCTCGATCTCCTCGGGGCCGTGCATCGTCGACAGGCTCCAGAGCTCGAACCCCGAGGGGGGCAGGTAGATGCCGCGGTCGAGCATGTGGTGGAAGAAGCGCGCGTACCGTTCGTGGTCGGCCGACCTCGCGTCCGCGTAGTTGCGGACGGGTCCATCCGTAAAGAACGGGCTGAACATCGACTCAGCGCGGTTCACCGTGACGGGGATCCCGGCCGCGGTGAGGGCCGCGGTCAGGCCGTCCGCGAGCTCCTGGCCGACCTTCGCGAGCGCGGCGTACGGGTCTCGTTCACGCGCGAGCTCGAGCGCCATGATGCCGGCGGCGACCGCGACGGGATTGCCCGAGAGGGTTCCGGCCTGGTAGACGGGGCCGATCGGGGCAAGGTGCTCCATGACGTCGCGGCGGCCACCGAACGCCCCGCCGGCGAAGCCCCCGCCCATGATCTTGCCCAGCACGGTCAGGTCGGGCGTCACGCCGTACAGGGCCTGCGCGCCTCCGTGGGCCACCCGGAACCCGGTGATCACCTCATCGAAGACGAGAAGCGCCCCCCAGGTCGAACAGAGCTCGCGAAGACCCTCGAGGAAGCCCGGCTCGGGAGGCACGACCCCCATGTTCGCGGCCACCGGCTCCACGATGACGCAGGCGATGCGCTCGCCGAGGCCTTTGAACACCGCCCGCGCGGCCTCGAGGTCGTTGTAGGGGACCGTCAGCGTATCCTTGGCCGCCCCCTCGGTCACGCCCGGCGACCCGGGAATCCCAAGGGTGGCGACGCCGGAGCCGGCGCCCCTGGCGAGCAGCGCGTCGGAGTGCCCGTGGTAGCAACCCTCGAACTTCAGGATCAGCTCGCGTCCGGTGAATCCGCGCGCCAGTCGAACGGCGCTCATCGCGGCCTCGGTTCCCGAGGAGACGAGCCGCAACATGGCGATCGAGGGCATGGCCTCGATGATGAGCTCCGCGAGCTTCACCTCGAGCTCGGTCGGCGCGCCGTAGGAGGAGCCCAGGCGGGCGGCGTCGATCGCCACCTGCACGATCTCGGGGCAGGCGTGGCCGAACAGCGTCGCGCCCCAGGACTGCACGTAGTCGATGTAGCGGTTGCCGTCGACATCCGTGATGTACGCGCCCTCCGCGTGGGCGATGAAGGGAGGCGTCCCGCCGACGGCCCCGAACGCTCGAACCGGCGAGTCCACCCCTCCGGGGATGACCCGTCTCGCGCGCTCGAACAGTTCCTCGGATCGGGGCGAGATCCTCCGCGCGTGCCGACGGGGATGACGCGGCCGGCTCACGGCTCTCCCGTGGGAACCAGCCCGAGCTCGGCCAGCACGTCCGCGGGGAGCACGTGGCAGTAAGGCTCGTGACCGGTCTTCTCGTAGTACCGCTGGTGGTAGTCCTCGGCCGGATAGAAGGCCTCGAACGGCACGATCTGCGTGGCGATCGGCCGCCCAAGCCGGGTCTGCGCCCGTTCGCGCGACGCCTCGGCCTCGGCCCGCTGCTCCGGCGTGTGCGTGAAGATCACGCTCCGGTACTGGTCGCCGACATCCGGCCCCTGGCGGTTCACCTGCGTCGGGTCGTGCATCGCCCAGAAGACCTCCAGAAGCTGCCCATAGGTTACGGCGTCGTCGTCGAACCTGATCTGGACGGCTTCCGCGTGTCCGGTCGTGTGGGAGCAGACTTGGCGGTAGGTGGGGTTCGGCACGTGGCCCCCGCTGTAGCCGGACACCACGTCGACCACGCCGGGAACCTGCCGGAACACCCACTCCACACCCCAGAAGCACCCTGCGCCGAGCGTCGCGGTCTGGATCGCCATCGCGGACCCTCCTTCGTCGATCCCTCCCAGGGTCTCACGGGACCGGCGATCCCGTCGCGGTCCGGTGCGCTCAGGCGCCGGCGAGCCAGTCCGCGGCTTCCTTCGCGTGGTAGGTCAGGATGAGGTCGGCGCCCGCCCGGCGGATCGAGGTGAGGATCTCGAGCGTCGCGCGACGGCCGTCGATCCAGCCGTTCTGCGCGGCGGCCTTCACCATCGCGTACTCGCCGCTCACGTTGTAGGCGGCGAGCGGGAAGCGCGTCTCGTCCTTCGCGCGGCGGACCACGTCGAGGTAGGGCAGCGCGGGCTTCACCATCACGACGTCCGCCCCTTCCTCGATGTCGGCGCGGATCTCGCGGATCGCCTCGTCGGCGTTCGGCGGGTCCATCTGGTAGCCGGTCCGGTCGCCGAACCGCGGGGCGCATTCGGCTGCGTCGCGGAACGGCCCGTACAGGCTCGAGGCGAACTTGGCCGCGTACGCCAGGATGCCGACGCGCTCGAACCCGCTCGCATCCAGCGCGTCACGGATCTGTCCGACCTGCCCGTCCATCATCCCGCTCGGCCCGACCAGGTCGGCTCCCGCCTCGGCCTGGGCGAGCGCGATCCTCCGGTAGCGCTCGAGCGTCCGGTCGTTGTCGACGTTCCCCTCGTCGTCCAGCACCCCGCAGTGGCCGTGGGAGGTGTACTCGTCGAGACAGAGGTCGGCGATCACCACGTGGTCGTCGCCGAGCTCCTGGCGAAGCACCCGAAGCGCCCGCTGCGCGATGCCCTGCGGGTTCCACGCCTCCGATCCCTCCTCGTCCTTGCGCGCGGGGATGCCGAACAGCATGAACGCCGGCACGCCGCGCGAGGCGATCTCGTTCGCCTCCTTTCGGAGCGAGTCCAGGGTGTGCTGGAGCTGGCCGGGCATCGAGTCGATCGGAACCGGGTCCCGCACGCCCTCCTTGACGAACAGCGGCGCGATGAGGTGGCGCGGCGCGAGGTCGGTCTCGCGCACGAGTCCACGCAGCGCCGGGGTTCTGCGGAGCCGTCGGGGACGGTGGCGGGGAAAGCCCATGGCCTCTGATGCTAGCGCGGGTGCCTCCGAACGGCCCCCGACGGCTCGGCCCCGACCCGGCCGGAGCCGCGTCGACGCGCGAGGGCGCGCTCGAGCGCGGCGACCAGGTCTTCCACCGTGTGGGGCCGGGCAACGGCGTGGACGGTCAGCCCGTGCGCGCGGGCCTCGCGCGCGGTCACCGGGCCGATGCACACGACCCTCGGGGCGCCGCGGACCTCGCGGACGGCGCCGAGGAAGCCGCGGACGGTCGAGGCGCTCGTGAACGCGATCGCGTCGACCTCCCCCGCCCGAAGGGCGTTGCGGGCCTCCGGAGGGAGCGACCTCGGCATCCGGGTTCTGTACGCGTCGACCCGAACCGGGGACCACCCCTTGGCGGCCAGGGCGTCCTCGAGCCCCTCCGGCGCGATGTCCGCGCGTGCGCAGAGCACGCGCCCCGTCCCTTTGGGGAACGCCCGTCCGAGCCCGGCGGTCGTGAAGGTCCTCGGCACCAGGTCGGGCGCCCTGCCCGCCCACCGTCGGAACGCCTCGGCGGTTCCCTCGCCGATCGTCGCCACGCGCGCCCGGACCTCGGAGGGAGCGATCCGGCGGGCGAGCACCTCCACCGTCGCCCGGCTCGTCAACACGATCCAGGCGAAGCGGCCGGACGAGAGCTCGGAGAGGGCGCGCGTGAGCGCCGCCGACCGGATCGGCGCGATCTCCACGGCCGGCGCCAGAACCACCCGGGCCCCCCGTCGCTCGAGCGCCCGGACGAGGCCTTCCGCCTGCGATTGGGGGCGGGTGACGAGCACGACGCGTCCGGCCAGCGGGCCGGTGCCCCGGGCACCGTGCGGGCTCGTCCGCCTCCCGAAGGTGGTGCTCATCCTCGTGCCGACGCCAGGATCTCCGCCGCCCCGCGCTCGAGGAGGTCCCGCGCCGCGTCCTCCGCCGCCGTCTCGGGGGACGGCGCCTCGGCCTCGGCGCGGAGGAACCGCCCGGCATCGGGGCTGGCGACGATCGCGACGAGACGCACCCGTCCGTGCTCGATCCACGCGTGGGCGCCGAGGGGAAGGGCGCAGCCCCCCCCGAGCAGGCGCGTCAGGAGGCGCTCGGCCCCCAGCGCCGACCGGCTTTCCGCGTGATCGAGCGCGGAGACCAGCTCGATGGTCGAGCGATCCTCCGAGCGCGCCTGCACGGCCAGGCACCCCTGCCCGGGCGCCGGGACCATCTCCGCGACGGACATCGGCGCGCTGTGGGTGGGCACCAGCCCCAGCCGCAGCAGTCCGGCAGCCGCGACGACGACGCCGTCCACCGCTCCCTCCTCGAGCCGGCGCAGACGGGTGTCCACGTTGCCGCGGAGGTCGGCCACCGTCACGTCCGGTCGCCAGCGGAGGAGCTGCGCCCGGCGCCGGGGGCTCGAGGTGCCAACCACGCCCCCCGGCGGCAGCTCGCCGTCGCGCGTCACCAGCACGTCGAGCGGGCTCGCGCGCTCGGGGACCGCGGCGAGGACGACATCCTCCCGGTCCTCGGCGGGGAGGTCCTTGGCCGAGTGGACCGCGAGGTCGACCTCACCGTCTCGGAGCGCCCGCTCGATCTCCGAGACGAACAGGCCCTTGCGGCCGGCGGGCGAGGAGTCGGGCGCGGCCCCGCGGTCGCCCGAGGTGAGCATCGGGACCAGCTCGACCTCGGCGCCGAGGATCATGAGACGCTCGCGAACCTCCTCGGCCTGGGCTAGTGCGAGCGGCGACCGTCGGGTGCCGATGCGAAGCTTCACACCCGTTCGGGATCGATGCCGAAGAGCTCCGCGGCCATCTTCGCATACGCGTCCTCGGTTCCCGGAGTCGAGAGCTCCTTCAGGCGGACGATCGGGTCGTGGATGAGCTTGGCAACGATGCCCCGCGCGAGCGCCTCCACGGCCTTGCGCTGCTCGGGATCGAGCCCGGCGAGCTCCGAGCGGAACCGGTCGAGCTCGGCCCGGACGGCCGCGTCTCCGCGATCCCCCAGAGCCCGGATCAGGGGCGCGAGGTGCTCGGACCGCCGGCGGACGGCGAAGCGGCGGAGCTCCTCTGCGACGATCTGCCGGGCCCGCTCGATCTCGGTTGCGGTCTCCGACGCGCGCGCCGCGAGGGCGCCCTTCAGCCGGTCGAGGTCGACCAGGTGCACGCCGTCGACGGCCGCCGCGGCCGGGTCCACGTCGCGGGGAACGGCGAGGTCCACGATGACGAGCGGGCGCGTGCGGTGGATTGCCGCCCGGCGGACCACATCGAGCGGGATCACCACGCCGGCGGCTCCGGTGGCCGAAAGGACGAGGTCGGCGCTCTCGAGCGCCTCCGGGAGCCGCTCGAGGCGGTCTGGCTCGGCGCCGGAGCGCTCCGCCAGCGTTCTCGCGCGTTCGAGGCTCCGGTTGAGGATGCGAACCGGCCCGACCCCGCGGCCGCGCAGGTGCTTGACGGCAAGGGCCGACATCTGACCGGCGCCGACGACGACGGTCCGGGCGCCGGCGAGGCCGCCCAGCGCGCGCTCGGCCGCCGCGGCCGCCTCGGCCACGAACGCGTCCGGCGCGGCGCCCACGCCGGTTTCCTTCCGCACCTTGCGCCCGGTCCGGACGGCGGTGTCGAACAGGCGCGTGAGCGTCGACCCGGCCGCTCCCTCGGCGAGCGCGCGCCGACCGGCCTCCCGGACTTGCGACAAGATCTGCGGCTCACCGAGCACCATCGAATCGAGCCCGGAGGCCACGGCGAACAGGTGCTCGGCGGCTCCGTCCTCGTAGTGGGAGTACAGGGGGCGGGCGAGCTCGTCCGGCTCGATGCCGCGCGTCTCGCACAGGAGTCGTTTGAGGGCGAGAAACCCCGCATGGTAGGTGCCCACGCTCCCGTAGATCTCGACGCGGTTACAGGTGGACAGGACCACCGCCTCGTCGATCGCGTCGTCGTCGATCGCGCGGCGGTAGGCCTTCGCGAAGTCCTCGTCGGCGAACGCGAGCCGCTCGAGCAAGTCGACGGACGCGAGTCGATGGGAGACGCCGAGGGCCAGGATGGGCATGGGGAGCCAATTCTACGCACCGGCCCCGCGAACGCGGTCGACGGCGCGCTCGCCTGCGGTAGCATCGCCGCGATCCGGAGCGGGCATGGGGTGTTCGAGCGTGCAACCGAAGCGAGCGCGGGATTACGGGATCCAGATCGGTCGGCTGCCGACCGGCGCTCGCAATGCCATCACGGACGTCGCCGGCGTTCGCGTCGGCCATCGAACGGTGGTTCGCGACCCGAGCCCCGACGGGCGGGGGGCCGTCCGCACCGGCGTGACCGCGGTCTTCCCCCACGAGGGGCTCCCGTGGGAGGAGCGCGTCTACGTCGGCACGCACGTGCTGAACGGGTACGGCGAGCTGATCGGCATCAACCAGCTGAACGAGTGGGGGGTGCTGCACTCGCCGATCGTGCTGACCTCGTCGCTCGCGATCGGCAAGGCGTACGACGCGACGGTCCGGTGGCGGTCGCTTCGCCACGCCACGACCACGTGGGAGGGCGGGGACATGCCGGTGGTCTCGGAGTGCGACGACTCCTTCCTGAACGACGTGACGACCTTTCCGCTGTCGGACGAGGACGTGTTCGCCGCGCTCGACGGGGCATCGACCGGCGACGTCGAGGAGGGGTGCGTCGGCGCCGGGACCGGGATGCAGTGCTTCGACTTCAAGGGGGGGATCGGGACCGCCTCGCGCGTGGTTCCCGAGGGGTTCACGGTAGGCGTGCTGGTGCTCACGAACTTCGGGGAGCGCGAGGAGCTGCGGATCGACGGGGTCGAGGTGGGTCGCGAGATCCGCGACCTCATGCCGGAGGGCCACACGGAGGGGTCGTGCGTGTGCGTGATCGCGACCGACGCGCCGATGCTGCCGCACCAGGTCCGGCGGCTGGCCGTTCGGGCCGGGCTCGGGCTCGCGCGGTGCGGGTCGACCGCCCGCAACGGCTCGGGCGAGCTGATGATCGCGTTCTCGACCGCCAACCACATCCCTGCGCACGCTCGAGAGCCGGCGATCGGCGTTCGGGCGCTCGTGGACGGCCCGATCGGCGACACGCCCTCCGCCTTCAACGGCCTGTTCCAGGCGACGGTCGAGGCGGTCGAGGAGTCGGTCGTCAATGCCCTCGTCGCGGCGACGACCACGCGGGGCCGCGACGGGAACGTCCTCCACGCCCTCCCGATCGATCGGACCCTCGAGATCCTCGAGCGTCACGGGAGACTCTCCCGCCGGTAGGCCCCGAGTCGTCCGGGGTCCCGTCGCCGCCGGGTCGCCCGACCCTGTCGCCCCAGGGCGGCCGCCGCACGATCCTGTGTTGGAAGGAGGGTGTGTGGCATGGACGAGACCTCTGCCTTCCTGCGGATGATCGAGGCGCGGTTCGGAACGGTCGGGGACGCGATGACGCGGAAGGTCGTGACCCTGGACCCCTCGATGCGCGCGAACGAGGCCGCGGAGAAGCTTTCGGAGGCCGGTGTGACCGGCGGGCCGGTGCTGGAGGAGGGGCGCGTGATCGGGATCCTCACGCTCGGAGACCTCGAGCGGGTGGAGGGGCGCGGGCCCATCCAGAGGACCGGACCCTTCCTCCGGGGCGACCGGCGGCTGGCCAACCTGACGGTCGCGGACGTCATGACGCGAGAGGTCGTGTGCGCCCGCGAGCACTGGCCGCTCACCACCGCGATCACCCTCATGGACGACACGGGGGTGAACCGGCTGCCGGTGATCGACCTCGCCGACCGGCCGGTTGGGATCCTGGCCCGGGACGACGTCCTCCGGGCGATCGCCGCGGCCGTCCGGGAGTGCCAGGAGACGGCGTACGCGCCGGTCCACCCCGGACGCTCGAAGCTCGAGGCCGACTAGCGCAAAGGCGGTCGGTCGGAAGCGGCCGGTCGAGGCCGCGGGTCGAGGCGGTCCCGGCGGTCCCGTAGAATCGGCGCGGAGACGTGGCTGAGTGGCCGAAAGCAGCCGCCTGCTAAGCGGTTAGGGGGTGTTGAGCTCCCTCGCGCGTTCGAATCGCGCCGTCTCCGCGGCCGTCGGGTCTCCTCGAGGCCCGCGGGTATGCTTGTTCGGAGCGCCGGTAGCTCAATGGACAGAGCATCTGACTACGGATCAGAAGGTTGGGGGTTCGACTCCCTCCCGGCGCGCGAAGCTCGAGTGCGTGAAGCTCCGGCCCCCGCTCGGCGAGTGCCGGTGTTGCGGCTGGAAGACCCGCTCGAGAGAAGCACCCGACCGTCCTCCGCGTCGGCCTGACGGGAGAGCGGGTCCCGCCTGGCCGGATTCCCGTAGCCGCCTCCGCCGCTCGTCTCGACCCGAACGACGGAACCCGGGGCGAGGGTCAACGTCGTCTTCGTTGGGATCTCGAGCTCACGCCCCTCGGGATCGAAGATTCGAAGCCGGGTCGGTGAGCCGTCCCCGCCACCGAGGACCCCGCACGGCGCAAAACGTGGGTCGGTCTGCTCCGCGTAGATGGTCAGGGTCTGCGGAAAGCCCAGGATCTCGTACTCACGGCGGATCCCGAGGCCTCCCTCGTACGTTCCGAGTCCCTGGGACCCCGGGATCAGCTCGGTGCGGCGAATGCGGACGCTGTATTCGGCCTCGCCGACCTCGACCGGCACCAGGCCTACGTTCGACATGTACGTGTCGACTCCGTCGAGCCCGTCCCCGTCGCGGTGGGCGCCGGTGCCCCCTCCCACGACATCTCCCATCACCGACGGGCGGCCGGTCTTCGGCGAGATGCTGTCGAGATTGACCCCCACGAACGTGACCGTTCCGCTTGCCACAGCCTTCTCCGGCCAGATCGCGGAGGCGGCCCTGACCAGAACCTCGGCCAGGCGCTGGCAGGTGTTGTGGCGGACGGAGACGGCCGCTGGCGGCGCGGGGTTCAGGACGCTCCCCAGCGGACAGACGATATCGACCAGGCGCAGGATTCCGTCGTTGGTGGTCATTGAGGGATCGGTCATCGCCCGAAGCAGGTAGACGACGACCGCCCGCGTGCTCGCCCACGGAACGTTGAGGGCGCCGGCGACCTGCGGAGCGGATCCCGACAAATCGACGCTCAGCCGGTCGGCGTGCTTGCGCAGGCGGGCGTGAATGCGAGTGGGGGGCCCTCCGAGCCCGTCGTCGTCCATGAACCCCTCGGCTTCGGCCTCGCCGTCGGGGAGATGGCGCAGGGCGGCGCGCGCCGCCGCCTCCACGTGGTCGAGGGCCTGCGCGAACGCTCGCCGGACCGCGTGCGGGCCGAACCGTTCGACGGCCTCCTCGAGGCGGCGACGACCGAGGTCGCAGGCCGCTCGCTGGGCTCGAAGGTCCGACATCGTCGACAGCGGGTCCCGAACGTTGTTCGTGATGACGGCCACGATGTCGGGATCCTCATGACCGGACCTGGACAGACGGACGGGGGGTAGCACGAGTCCCTCGGCGTAGAGCTGCCGCAGATGGGCCCCTTCCGTGCCGGGGTTGACGCCGCCGACGTCCACGTGGTGGGCGGTCGTGCCGGTCCACGCAAAGAGCCTGCCGTTCAAGAAGACCGGCATCAGGATGTTGATGTCCGGCGTGTGCATGCACCCCATGTACGGGTGGTTCGCGATGAACACGTCCCCGGGACGCATGGCGTTCCGCCAGCGGGCGAGCGTGGACTTCACCACCAGCGACATCGCGCCGAGCTGCGCCGGGATGTAGTCCGCCTGCGCCACGAGATCCCCGTTCGCGGCGAAGATCGCGCAGCTGAAGTCGTCCATCTCCCGGATGATCGGACTGTAGGTGGAGCGCTTCATCACCGCGCCCATCTCCTCGGCCGCCGACAGCAGCGCGGCGTGGATCAGCTCGAAGGTCACCGGGTCGAGCCTGCCCGACGGCGTCCCCCTCATTTGACCTCCTGGATCCACAGGTTCCCCAGCGCGTCCACCTTGGCTCGTTGTCCGGGCAGGATCAGCGTCGTCGAGTCCATCTCCTCGACGATCGCGGGACCCTCGATTCGATTCCCGGCGAGCAGCGTCTCCCGGTCGAGGACCGGGACGAGCCGGCGCCGTCGTGCCCTGGGGAGAAGGAGCGACCGTTCGCCGACCAGCGCTGTTCGCGACGGCTTCGAGGCGCCCCGACGCAGAGGGGCCGGTGATGGGGCCGGGAGCGTTCCGAAGCCCGACAGGCGCAGCGTGACCAGCTCGACCGGCTCCGCCCGGTTCGCGTGGCCGTAGGTCCGTTCGTGGAGGACGTGGAAGCGCTCGGCCAGCCCCCGGACGTCCCGAACGCCGAGCCCGCGGAGCGGCACGGTGAGCTCGAACCCCTGTCCGACGTAGCGGCAGTCCGCGGCACCCATGAGGCGTGCACGAGCGCGGGGGATCCCGTCCTCACGGAGCTGGCGAAGCATGCGGGCGGCTGCGTCTCGATACCAGGCGACGAGGTCATCCACCCGATCGGGATCGAAGGTTCGCAGCACCGTCTGGGAATCGTCGATCCGAAGGTCGGCCGCGACGAGCCCCGCCGCGGAGAACAGCCCGGGATGGCGAGGGACCACCACTCGATTCAGCCGGAGCTCACGGAGAAGCCGGCCGGCGTGGAGCGGTCCAGCGCCGCCGAACGCGACGAGGGAGTACCCGCGAGGATCGATGCCGCGCTCGACGGAAACGCGCCGAAGCGCCCGCACCACGTTCGCCATGGCCACGGCGACGATCCCCTCCCCGGCTTCCTCGACGTCCATCCCCAGCTTGTCGGCGATGCCTCCCACCGCGTCGCGACTCGCGTCGAGGTCGAGGTGCATGCGGCCCGCCAGCGACGTGTCCGCGCCGAGTGAGCCAATGACGACGTGAGCGTCGGTGAGTGTGGCGTCCTTTCCTCCCCGACCGTATGCGGCGGGCCCCGGGTCGGCGCCCGCGCTCTGCGGGCCGACGCGCAACCGGCCGGAAGCGTCGACCGAGGCGATGCTGCCGCCGCCCGCGCCGACGGTCACGACGTCGACGGAGGGGGCGAGGATCGGATGGACGTCGACGACGTGGGTCGGCGTTACGGGTGCCCTACCGTCCTGGATCAGGCAGACGTCGAGCGACGTCCCTCCCATGTCCAGCGAGATCAGGCGGTCGACGCCGGTCCGCGCTCCGAGCGCGATCGTGCCGGCGACTCCGGCGGTGGGTCCCGACAGCAAGAGCCGGTGTGCCTCGCGGTCGGCGCGCTCGGCCGGCACGCTGCCGCCGTTCGACTGCATGATGAGGAACGGGGCCTCCACGCCGAGCTCGGCCAGCGCCGACTGCGCGCGCAGCAAGTAGCGTCCGACGACCGGCCGCAGACCCGCGTTCAGCGCGGTGGTGGCCGTCCGCGGGTACTCGCGGAACTCCCGGGCGACGGATGAGGAGAGGCTGACGGGAATGCCCGGCAGCCGGCGGCGGAGCGCGTCTCCGATCGCCCGCTCATGCCGGTCGTCCATGTAGCTGAAGAGCAGCGCGACGGCGACCGCCTCGGGCGACCGGCACGCAACCTCCTCGACCACCCGCGCGACCTCTCCGTCCTGAAGGGGAGTCACGACCCGTCCGTCCCAGGTGAGTCGCTCGCGAACCTCGATGCGGTCGCGTCGCCGGACGAGCTCGAGGGGCCTGGGCTGGCCGAGGTCGTACACCTTCGGTCGCTGGCCGGAGCGGTAGCTCAGGAGGTCGCGGTAGCCCTCGGTGGCGACGAGCACGACGCGCGCCAGGTTGCCGGTGATGGCGGCGTTGGTCGCGACGGTGGTGCCGTGGAAGACCGATGCGATCCGCTCGACCCGCACGCCGTGATCGGCGAGCTCCGAGGCGGCCTCGACGAGCGCGGCCGACGGATCGGACGGCGTCGAGGGCACCTTGACGACGACGGACGCTCCATCGTCGGCGATGGCGACGGCATCGGTGAAGGTGCCACCCACGTCGATGGCGACGATCCACGTGGGCTCGTGACGCGGACGGGCACGCGAGCTCCGATCCCGCGGCACCGCTCAGGACTCCTCGCGCGCGATCGGAACCGCGGCGTCGTCCGCTTCCTCGTCCTCCGCGACCCATGCCGAGATCCGGCTGCGGATCTGCGAGAGGAGGCCGACGAGACCGCTTGGGACGAAGACGACGATCACCAGCAGGATCGTCCCGAGGATCGTGAGTTGGATCCCCGGGTAATCCACCAGGGAGACCTGCAAGCCCGTCAGCACACCGGTCCCCAGGATCGGTCCCCAGATGGTGCCGAGGCCCCCGATCACGAGCATGGTGACGTCGATCGACATCGGCGTGAGGCCCATGGCCGACGTCGTGAACGACTGGTTGTAGCTGAGGTAGAGTCCGCCGGCCACCCCGGCGATGAAGCCGGAGATCGCGAAGGCGATGACTCGGTACCTCAACGGGCTGATCCCCCGCGCCGCTGCGTAGGCGGGGGAGTCACGGATGGTTCGCAGAGCGATCCCCAACCTGGAGGAGCGGATCCAGGCGACGAGGAGGGTCGCGGCGGCCGCCACCGCGAGGACCGTCCAGAAGTACGCATGCAGCGCGGTCGTGGGGGGCAGGAACGAGTACAGCCCTCGAACGGTCGGGAAGCCGAACGAGCCTCCGGTCAGACCGGCCGGGTCGTTCACAACGATGAACAGGAACACCTGCGCGAACGAGAACGTGAGCAGCGATGTATAGATCCCGTGCAGTCGGAGCGTCGGGAACGCGAGCAGGATCGACACGCCGGCGGCCAGGAGTCCTCCCAGCAGGATCGCAAGCGGCGGCGGCACCGGCGTGTGCAGCATCAGCAGGCCGGTGCCGTAGCCTCCGAGCGCGTAGATCGCGAGCTGCCCGAAGTTCCAAACGCCGGCGATCCCGAGCACGAAGTTCCAGCTGATGTTGAGCACCAACGTGATCATCGCGGTCACCATCACCCCGACGGCGTAGTCGTTGGACCACACGAACGGGACCAGGACCGCGACCGCTACCAGGGCCAGGATGCCGGCCTTCTCGGCCCCGCTCAGCGCCCGGCCGCGCCCGATCCGGGTGGCAGTCGGCGAAACGGTGGCGCCGGGCGCCGTGACGGCGCTCACAGCCGCGCCTCCTCGGGCCTGCCCTTCAATCCGTGGGGCCGGACGATCAGGATGAGCAGGATGATCCCGTAGAGGATCGGCAGGGACCACGTGGTCCCCACGAGGACCTCCGCGGTGGCCTGGATGAGTCCGATCGTGTACGCCGCGTACAGCGTGCCCGGCAGGCTCCCCAGCCCCCCGAAGATCACCACGATGAGGGCCTCGAGCAAGGGCAGGTCCCCCGCGCCCGGATACGCGAAGAACTTCGCTCCCAGGAAGACGCCGCCGATCCCGGCGAGCGCCGACGCGAGCCCCATCGTGAGTGGGTACAGCCTCATCACGGGGACGCCCATCAGGCGGGCGGCGTCCAGATCCTGCGCCACCGCGCGGATCGCGAGCCCCCACCTCGTCCTCGCCAGGAACAGCCCCAGGGCGGCCATCAGTCCGATCGAGACCAGCGCCATCGTGAGGTTCTGATAGGAGAGGTCGACTCCCCGGTAGATGTCGATGCCGCCGCTCACCACCGGCGACACGTTCTTCTGGAAGGGCCCGAAGACCTGCAACGCGACGTTGGCGAAGACGATCGCGACCGCGAAGGTGGTGATGAACGTGACCATCTCGAAGTCGAACCCCCGACGCCCCATGAGCGGCTGCACAGAGATCAGCTCGGTGAAGGTTCCGAGCGCGAACGTGATCGCGAACGCGAACAGGATGGCCAGCGCGGGGCTCCATCCCGCCACGACCAGGACCCCCCATCCAACGAAGCTCCCGACCATCACCATCGAGCCCTGGGACATATCGAGGATCCGAAGCGTCCCGTAGATCAGCGTCATCCCGATCGCGACCAGGCCGTAGATCGAGCCGAGCACAACCGTCTCGACCAGGATCCCGATGACGTCGGTCAGGTGCATGAGCCCTCCTACAGCGTGCCGAGATAGGTCTGGACGACGGTCTGATCCCTCGACAGCTCCTCGAGCGGACCGGTTCGGACGATCGATCCCATCTCGACGACGTGCACGATGTCGGCGACGTCGCCGATGTGGGTGAAGTTCTCCTCGACGAGCAAGATCGTCGTCCCCTGAGCGTGGATGTCCCGGATCGCCGCGTACACGCGCTCGATCGCGACGGGAGCCAGACCGAGGGAGGGTTCGTCGATCAGCAGGATCGAGGCCTCTCGCATCAAGCCGCGCCCGAGCCCGACCAGTCGACGCTCACCGCCGGAAAGCGTCCGGGCGCGTTGGCCGGCTCGTTCTCGGAGCCCCGGGATGAGGCCGTAGACGTGTTCGAGAGCGGCGTGCCGCTTCCGCCAGGACCTGGGCAGGAAGGCACCCATCAGCAGGTTCTCCTCGACGGTCATGTCGGGGAACAGCAGGTCGCCTTGTGGGATGTGGACCATGCCGAGGGTTGCGAGGTACTCAGCACTGCGGCCGTCGACGCGTTCGCCCGCAAGCCACACCTCTCCTCGCCGACGCTTGACCAACCCGGAGATGGTGCGAAGCAGCGTGGTCTTGCCGTGTCCGTTCGGCCCGATGATCACGACCGTCTGGCCGGCAGGTACCCGAAGATCCAGGCCTCGAACGACCATGGTGTCGCCGTAGCCCGACCACAGATCTCGGACCTCGAGGATCGCGTCCCTCCCGGCCGGGACAGGCTCGGCTCCCGCCACGGCACGTGGTGCCCCGTTCATGCGCGCGGCTCGCGTTGGGTCAGATCGGCGCCGTGGCGCTGGCCAAGGTAGACCTCGATCACCTGGGGATCCGCAAGCATCTCGCTCGGCGTTCCGACGAAGAGCTCGGCGCCATGGTGCATGACCAGCACGCGGTCGGCGAGCGACGTCAGCGCGCGCATCACATGCTCGATGACCACAACCGCCAGGCCACCGTCCCGGAGCGTTCGGATCAGCCTCATCACGTGGTCGATCTCCTGAGGGTTCAGGCCGCCGAACGGCTCGTCGAGGAGGAGGACCCGCGGATTCGTCGCCAGGGCGGTCGCGAGCATCAGTCGTTTCTTGTCGAACACGCCGAGCGGGCCCGCCGGTGTGTCGGCACGGTCGGTGAGTCCCACGAAGTCCAGGTGACGCACCGCCTCGGCGATGTCGCCAGCCCTGCCACCCTCCCGGCGGTTTCGGCGAAAGGAGGCGGCCAGGTAGAGGTTCTCCAGCACGGTGAGCGAGTCGGCGATGGTGGGCTGCTGGAAGGTGCGGGCCAGGCCGAGCGCGCACCTTCTGTGGACGGACGCGTCCGCGATCGACACGCCGCCGAGCAGCACGTCACCGCTCGTCGCCGGCGTCAGCCCGGTGATGACGTCGAACAGCGTGGTCTTGCCGGCGCCGTTCGGGCCGACGATGCCGAGGATCTCTCCGGCCCGGACCTCGAACGACACATCGACGACCGCTCGGAGCCCGCCGTAGTTCTTGCACAGCGCGCGGCCTTCGAGGACCGGGCGCAGCTCCCGATCGTTCACGTCAGCCAGGCTGGCAGCTGGAAGGTCCCCGTCGTGTACGGGTCGGGCGAGATCAGCACCTGCTGCCCGTTCTGGATCTGGAACGTCAGGTGCGGCATCCCGAGCGAGGGATCGGGTGTGAAATCGGGGTACGGCATGCAGGTGTTCCCGCCGGGGTCCAGGTCGAACGAGTAGGTCCCGCACACCCCTCGGTAGATCGTGCCCTTGACGATCCCGTTGATCTTGTCGAACGCGTACGGATCTCCCGCCTCCGCTGCGGCCTGAGCCCACAGCTTGACCAGGTCGTACTGGTCGCCGGCGTTCGAGAACCCGGGAGGCCGGTTGAACTTCTGCTGGAACGCCTCGGCGAACTGCTTCGCTCGGTCGTCTCCGGCCAGCACACCCACGACCGTCGACCACAGCACACCATCGGCGGCATCCCCGGCCAGGTCCAGGTACTCGGGAATCGATGGCGCGTACTGCTGGTACACGAGCGAGTTCGTTGGGGACTGCCGGAACTGTTTCATGAACGAGGCCTCGTCGCCCGCCGCGTAGTCGCTGAAGAAGACGATCCCCGGATTCGCCGACCGGATCTTCACGAGCACCCCAGTCCAGTCCGCCTGAGGAACTGTGAACTGCTCGAAGCCGTCCGTCGTCCAGCCCTGCTTCTCCATGCCGGCCTGAAAGGTCTTCGAGATGTTGAGCGAGTACGGGTCGTTGGACGTGACGACGAAGATCGACTTCTTCGCGGGTGTCCACGTTCCGCTCTCGATCAGGTTGCTTACCAGGACGACGAAGCCGGGGCCGTACCAGGTCTCCGAGGGGTCGCCCTGGAAGATGTTGGTGATCTGGTGCTCCTTCACGTAGTCGACGTTGCCGTGCCAGGTGTTGACGTGGAACATCGGGATCCGGGCCTGAGCCACGATCGGGTACTCGACCGACGTGTAGGTCGTGAAGCCGGAGAAGATCGCCGCGACGTTCTGCGAGACGAGCTTCTGGAACACGTTCTTCATCACGTCGGGTTCTTGAGCTTTGGTGTCCAGGACCTGCAGCTTGAGCGGTCGACCGAGGACTCCGCCCGCGGCGTTGATCTCCGCGATGGCGAGCTGCTGACCGCGGACCATCTGCTGGCCATCCCCGGCGAACGGGCCGGTCACGGGGCTGGCCGACCCGATCAGGATTGGCTCCGCACTGCCGCCGCCCGCCGCGGTCGAGGCGGCTCCCGAACCGGCGTTGCCGGCGAGGTAGCCGCCGACGCCGCCGATGACCAGTCCCCCCACGCCGGCACCCACCGCGCCCTGCAGGAGCTGCCGACGCGTGACCCTGCCGCCGGCTCCGGCGACCCGCTGCCCACCGGGCTCACTCGCCATCCTGGTCCCCTCCTCACGATCGGTCGCGTGCGTCCGCACCGGATGAACGCGGACCCTATGGGTCGGGCGGTTCCCCGGGCATCCGTCAAATGACGGATGCCCGGGAAGGCATGCTCGGCACAGCGAGCGTTGCGCGTGCCCGTGGACGCGTGCGAGGATGGCTGGCCTGCAGGGGGACGCAGCATGGAGACGGTGTATGGCTCATCGGCCATCGTCCATCGCGATGGGACGATCGAAGAGCTCGAGGGGGCGGCTGGACGCCGGTTGCTGCTGGCCAGTCCCGATCTCCTCCGGTACGCGAGGGCGTTGCTCCGGCTCGACGTTCCGGACGTGCGTTTCCTGTGGCATGGCGCGCCGGGATGGCTCCTCGTCCGCATGGAGCGTTCCCGTCAGGCTCGTTCCGACCGGTGCGTCGTCTCCCTGTGGTGGCGTGATCTCCCCTGTGGTCTGACTGCGCGCGAGCTCGACGTCCTGACGCTGATCGCCGGGGGGCTGGGAAACCGAGAGATCGCCGGACGCCTGCGCGCGAGCGTCCGGACGGTTTCCACGCACGTGGAGCACATCTTGCTGAAGCTCGGTGCGCGGAGCCGAGCCGGTGCGGCCGCCATCGCCGTCGATCGGGGACTGCTCCGGCTCCCCATTCCTGGGGGAGCGCGCGATCTGGACGGTCTCGGGGTCGGAGCCCTGGAGGCCGCCGTCGCCGAGGAGCGCGACGCCACCCGCTTGATCCGAATCGACGCACCCATCGCGATCGATCGGCGGCGCCCCCACCTGATCGGCGCGGCGTTTCCGCTCAGCGGCCCGGCCCGTGCCGACGGAATCCAGATGCGCAACGGGGCCATGCTGGCGATCGATGAGATCAACGCCCGAGGGGGGGTCGCCGGTCGACCGATCGAACTCGTGTCCGTCGACATGAACATCTTCTCAGAACAGGGGGTTCGCGATGCCTTCGGGCGGCTCGAGGCCGTGGACATCGACGCCATCATCGTCGGGTACACGCTGTCGGGAACCGAGTTCGCGCTCGAGGCGGCGGCGGATCTCGGCATCCCGTTCCTGCACGCGACGACCTCCGAGGCGGCGCTCACGCGGGTTCGCTCCGACCCGGGACGCTTCCAGCGGATCTTTCAAGTCTGTCCGAGCGAGGTTCACTACGGAGTTGGTTTCATCCGGTTTCTGGACGATCTCGCCCGAGGGGAACGATGGGAGCCACCCAGTCGGCGACTGATGATCATCGAGACTCCCGTGGACAGCGGCCAGATGGCGACGACGCCGACGCTGGCGGCGGCCGCCGCTTCTGGCTGGATCGTCGATGCCGTGGAGTGCGTGCCCGAGCTCGATGCGGACTGGGAGGGTCTTGTGCGCCGAATCCACGCCGTCGATCCCGCCGCTGTTTTGGTCGCGGACTTCGTTCCGAGAGAGCTTGCCGCCTTCCAGCGCGCGTATGCCGCGAACCCCACCGACGCGCTCGTCTACGCGATCTACGCGCCCTCCGTGCCCGAGTTCCTCGAGCTCGCGGGGCCGACCGCGGAGGGGCTGATCTGGTCGACCGTGACCGGTACGTACCCGGATCTCCTCGGCGGACGCTTCGCCCGCCGCTACCTGCGGGCGTTCGGGCGCCCGCCGGGCCGCTCGCACGCCGGGATCGCATACGACGAGGTTCACCTTCTCGCCAGTGCGTGGGCGGGCGTTGGCAATCCCCGCGATTTCGACGGCGTCGCGTCCCATCTCCGGCATGGGGCGTACCGCGGGGTCAACGGCACCTACTTCTTCGACGAGTCCCAGGGAGCCATCTCGTACCCCGGAATGACGCTCGACCCCTCGCTCGGGCAGGCCCACCTCGTGTTCCAGGTGCAAAACGGGGAGCACCGGGTACTGGCTCCCGCCCCGTACGTCCAGGCGGCGTTCCGTCCACCTCCATGGGTACGGGCGAGGGCCACCTGACGGCTATCGGAGGAGCGGGGCGACGCGCTCGCCGAACACGTCCAGGGCTTCCCGCTGCAGTGCCCGGTCCATTCCAGGCCAGTAGAGCCGAGCGATGTAGTGCACGTCGCCTCCGGCCGCGTCCCGGAACCGCGCGATCTGCTCGGCCACCTCCTCGGGCGTGCCGAGGAGGATCGAGGCGCGCAGGGCCTCCTCCTCGCCCGAGGGAAGAGGCGGCGGGGCCACTGGAGGACCGAGACGCGACCGAGCCCCGTCCATGTCCTCGTACTTCCAGGACACGTACCGGTGGTAGGGGCGCACCAGTTCCCAGGCCCGTCGTGGGTTGCCCTCGAACGCGAAGGTCGGCAGGTGCAGTGAGATCGCAAGGGTCGCGGGATCCCTTCCGGACCGCTCCCGCTCCTCGCGCGCCCACCGGACCTGCTCGGCGAAGGATTCCGCCGTCACGTCGGTCGCCATGAACCCGTCGCCGATTCTCCCCGCCCGCCGGACGGCGGGCTCCGAAAGCGCCCCGATCCACAGCGGAGGACCGCCCGCCCGGGACGGAGCCGGGGTGACGGCCACGCCCGGATAGGACCGGGTGCCGCCCGTGACGAGCTTTCCTGCCCAGGCCTGCCGCGCAACCCTCACTGCCTCTTCGAGTCGCGACACCCGCTCGCGCAGCGGAACGCCGAACGCCTCGAACTCTTCCGCGCGCCATCCAAGGCCGAGTCCGAGCACGAGACGCCCCCGCGACAGGAGGTCGACGACCGCGGCGTCCTCGACCAAGCGGAGCGGCTCGATGAGGGGGGCGAGGAGCAGGGCGGTGCCGACCAGCACGCGGCGGGTTCTGGCGGCGATCGCGGCGCACATCGGCAGCACCGAGGGCAGGTAGGCATCGTCGACGAAGTGGTGCTCGGAGACCCACACCGAGTCCAAGCCGATGCGCTCTGCCTGCTCCGCGAGCTCGAGAGCCTCCGTGTATCGGTCTTCGTCGGACCGCGGATCCCCCGGGTACCGCTGGCAGGTGATCAGGCCGAAGCCCAGCTTCATATGCGGCTTGCCTTCTGGGCGGGGATCACCCCGCGTACCGCCGAGGGCTTCGACAGGAAGGAGGCGTAGTCGAGCTCGGCGTACGGCGTCGTGCAGGGGTGCCCATCGGCCACCCACATCCGTCGCTCATCGAGGTCCATCAGCACCGAGGCGACGGTGGCACCCTGATCGTGCGCGTCCATGCGCGGGTCGGGGTGGCAGCAGATCCCGGAAGGATGGTTGGCGTGGTCGGCCAGGAGCTCCCGGAAGCTGCCGATCGCGAGCTTCGACCCGCGCCGACGGACCCCTGCGCGGAGCCGCTCCAGCCGGAAAGGGCTGTCGGGCATGACCCAGAGCGACACATCCTTCGCATCGAAGGACGGCGATACGAAGTGGTTGGTGTGCAGGAGGACGCCGTCGACCGGGAACGTGAGGAACAGCCGGGAGAAGTCGCCCGGAGCCGCTTCAATGTCGACCGCGATGCCGTCGACCGAGGCGATCAGGTAGTTGGCCGAGGAGGATCGCACGCCGCGTTGCGTCACGGCGTAGGCATCCGACAGGTTCTCGGCGTCGAGGATTCCGCGAAGCACCAGGTGGTACGGCACGCCTGGCTCACCGAGGTCACGGTCGGTCACCAGGGCGTTGGTGGCGAGCCCGATTCCCGAGGAGTTCATCCCGATCTTGGCGAGCAGCCCGGCCTCGACCACCGTCACGAAGTCCGGCCCCTCGTCCTGCCGGACCTCCAGAATCACGACCGTCTCGAACGAATGAAGCAGCCAGTCCCAGTTCTGCCCGATCAGCGTGTGCCCGTCCGCGCTCCGCTCGGGAAGCACGGCGAATGCGCTGCAGCCGTCGAGCGGGGCGCCCTGGGCGGCAGCGATCCGTGCCTTGGCGGCAAACATCACCTCGGTCCTGACGTTGATCGCCAGGACGTCCTCGAAGGCCGCGTCGGCGCCCTCCGCGATGCCGCGCATCTCCTCGAGGTACCGAACGTCGAACCGCTCGATCGGCGCGATGTAGCGCGTGGCCTCCCGTTGAACGTCGGGCCAGCGCCACCCCGTGTAGTGGGCGAAGACCTCCTCGTAGGCCTCGATCGAACGGCGCACCCGGTCGCGAGCCTGCTCGCCGTACTGCCGGCCGCGCTCCCGGGGCGTCCCGTCCACCCGGACCTGAGGAAACCGTTCCATGGACCCGACCCTCCTTCGATCAGATCGCGGTTGCACCGCCGTCCACGGGCAGCGCAACTCCGGTCACGTAGCCGGATCCGTCGGCGGACAGGAACGCGATCGCCTCGGCGACCTCGCGCGGCGTTCCAAGACGTCTCAGCGGCACCATCTCGTGGAGGTACCGCTCCCCGACCGCAGGGTCATCCATCATCCGCAGCATGGGAGTATCGATCACGCCCGGGCACACGGCGTTCACCCGGATCGCCGGCGCCAGCTCCACCGCCAGCTGCTTGGTCAGCGCGATCACTCCGGCTTTGCTGGCGTTGTAGTGGACCGACGGCTCGTCCCGATCCGCGACGAGCCCCGCCGTCGACGAGATGTTCACGATCGTCCCGCGACTGCCCGCCGCCACGAGTCGTGCGGCGACGGCTCGGGCGACCAGCCACGAGCCACGGAGGTTCGTGTCCACGACCTCGTCCCACTCCGCTACGTCGAGGTCGATCGCGGGGGCGAACCGGTAGACGCCGGCGGCGTTGACCAGCAGGTCCGGCGCCCCGCCGAGCGCGGTCGCCGCCTCATCGACGGCGCGCTCGACCTCCGCCGGATCCCGCACGTCGGCGATCACGGCCGACGCACCGAGCTCGGAGGCGACCGGGGCGAGGGCGTCCCCGCGCCGGTCCAGCACGCACATGCGCGCGCCCTCCTCTGCCAGCAGAGCCGCGGTTGCTCGCCCGATCCCCGACGCACCGCCGGTGACGAGCGCGCGGCGCCCATGGAATCGGCTCACGTGAGCAGCACCCCGCCGTTCACGCCGATGGTCTGCCCGGTGACGTAGGCCGCGTCGTCGGAGACCAACCAGGCGACGGTTCCCGCGACGTCGTCGCCCGTTCCATGACGGCCCAGCGGGATCGTGCGTCTGATCGCTTCAAGCTCCTCCTCGAAGGTGGTGCCCCGCTCGTCGGCGCGGGCGCGGACGTAGTCGAAGTGCATCTGGGTTCGCATGTTCCCGGGAGAGACCGTGTTCACGCGAACGCCTAGGGAGGCAAGCTCGAGCGCGAGCACCTGAGTGAGCAGCGCAACCCCGGCCTTCGACGAAGCGTAGGCGCAATCCCCGGCCACGGCCTGCTGTCCGAGAATCGAGCTCGTGTTCACGATCGCGCACCCTTTGCCCTGGCGAGCGAACTGACGCGCGACCGAACGCGACATGAGGAACGTGCCCACCAGGTTCACCTCAATCACCCGGCGGAACTCGGCCGCCGACGTCTCGGTGACCGGTGTCCCTGGGCCGCCGACACCCGCGAGGTTGACCAGCACGTCGATACCGCCGAACGCCGACACCGTTGCCGAAACGGCGGCGTCGCAGAAGCGCTCGTCCGTGACGTCCCCGACTAACGTGAGCACCCGGGCGCCTTCATGCAAGGACCGCAGGCGATCCGCCGTCTCGTGAACGGCGGCCGAGACGTCCACCAGCGTAACGGGCGAGCCGTCGCGGACGAGCCGCTCGGCGACCCGGGCCCCGAGCCCCCCGGCAGCCCCGGTCACGATCGAGCGTCGCCTCACGGGACCCGCTCCGCGATCTCGGCGCAGGTGGCAACCCAGACGTCGTCGTGGCCGGTCACCCACTCCAGCATGTGTTCGAGAAGGGCCAGCCGGTATGGGCGGCCCATGATCTGGGGGTGCATCGTGAGCACGTACGCCCCGCCGAGCCTGCGGTAGCCGAGAAACTCCGCCTCCCAGATCGCCCCCACTTCGTCCGCGGTGGAGATCTTCTTGGTCCAGGTCGCGCCGTCGAACCAGAAGTGCGCGGCGTCGTCGAGGATCCAATGAATCGGGATCTCAACCAGTCCGGACCGCTTGTGACGGTACGGGCGCAGGTCGTCCATGAGATTCGACGAGTAGCGAAAGCCGCGAGCCTGCAGCAGCTCCTCGGTGCTCGCGCTGAAGTCCCAGGAGGGGGACCGGTACCCCACGATCTCGGTCCCGAAGGAACGAAGGACCTCCAGTCCCTTCGTCAGCTCGGCCTCCTCCTCGTCGGGGGCGAGCGCGGTCGGCGACGTGTGCGTGTAGCCGTGGTGCGCGAGCTCGTGGCCTGCGGCCACGATCTCGTTCACCCGCTCGGGGTGCCGCTCGGCCACGCGGCCGGGGACGAAGAAGGTCGCCCGCACGCCGAACCTCTCGAGTGCTTCCAGGATCAGAGGCACGGCAACCTTGGCCCCGTACGTTCCCTGGGAGAGGACCCCCGGCTTCGAGGCGTTCGCGGGGTCCTCTCCGATCCACACCTCCTCGGCGTCGAAGTCGAACGTGAAGGCTGCGGCAGCTCGCTTCCCTTCGGGCCACACGTACGAACCCCCGTCTCCGTTGAGCCTCGTGACGATAGGTGCGGGTCCTCGGCGTCAGCATCCGTCATTTGACGGAGGGCCCGAACTGGCGCATCGAGCGTATCGGAGGGGTCGGCTCTCGTGGGTCGCTCAGCCGTCCTCGGCACCCGATTCCCCATCGGGCAGCCAGAACTCGACCCGCGTGCCCGAGGCCGGTGCACCGGAGACCTTCAGCCAGCCACCGCATGACTCCGCTCGCTCGCGCATGCTCTCCAGCCCGAGATGCCCCGCGCGCGCGGATCGGTCCGGCCCCAAGCCCTTGCCGTCGTCGCTCACGTGCACCAGCATCCCCCCGCGCGAGCGCTCGAGAGTCACGTGAACGGAGCGGGCCTCCGCGTGCTTGGCGACGTTCCGGAGGGCCTCTTGCAGGATCCGGAAGCAGGTCGTGCGCGCCGGCTCGGCCGGCTCGGCCTGCAGCCGGTTCTTCAGGCTCGCCTCAACCCCCGTGTCACGGTGGAGATCGTCGAGCAGTCCTCGCACGGCGTCGGCGAGCCCTCCGCGTTCGAGGCTCGGCGGCACGAGCTCGAACAGGAGCGTGCGAAGCTCCCGCGTGACGGATTCGGTCATGCGCCCGAGCTCCTCGACCGCGGCGACGAGCTCGGAGTCGTCCAAGCGGCTGCGGAGCATCTCAAGCCGGAGTCCCATGGCGACGGCCTTCTGCACGGGGCCGTCGTGCACTTCGCCGGCGATGCGCCGGTGCTCCTGCTCCCGGGCCTCCACCACGCGCGCGAGCAGGCGCTTGCGGTCCTCGTCGGTCTCCCGGAGCGCCGAGACGGTCATGCGCAGCACCTGCTCGACCTCCTTGTGGGCGGTGACGTCGACCATCACCCCCTGCCAGAGCTCCGGAGTCGAGGGCACGGGGACGGCCTCGTCGCGAATCCACACGACGCGCCCGTCGCGAGCGAGCACGCGATACTCGCACCGGAACGGTCGCCCCTCTCGCTGGCACGCCGCCTCCTCCTGGAGCACCCGATCCCGGTCCTCGGCGTGCAGGTGCGTGGTGAGGGCGTTCTCCTGCATCATCCACTCCTCAGGCGAGTACCCGAGCACGTCGTGGATCCTCGGGCTCACGTAGAGCCACTGACCCGTCGGGCCGAGGCCCGCCACGTAGACGATGCAGGGGATCTGCTCGACGAGCGTCCGGTACTTCTGCTCGGCTTGCCGGAGCTCGCGCTCGACCAGCCGGCGCTCGGTGATGTCGATCGCGAAGCCGACGGCGCCCACGATCTGGCCATCCGGCTGCACCTGCGGCACCACGCGCGACAGAAACGTCCGGTCCATCCAGTCGAGCTCGTAGGTCGCCGCCCGCCCTTGCAACGCGCGCAGGTGAGCGTCGATCGGTGTGAACGTGGCGTCGTCAGTCCCGAAGAACTCGAAGAGCGTCCGGCCGACGTTCTCGCCGGACTTGGATCCCAGGCCGGCAAGCGCCCCGCCCTCGGACAGCGTGAACCGCAGGTCTCGATCGACCGCCCAGATCACCGCGGGCATCTGCCCGATGAGCGTCGGAAAGCGGTCGCCCTCGCGCGGTGCCGAACCGCCCTCGAGCGTCTCTCGGGCCGCGCGAACGCCCTCCCCCCCGGCCATCTCACCCCCTCGTCGACGACTCGACGCGCGCTCCGATACCTAACGGGTGTATCTCGACCTTGAGCGATGTATCGGCACGCCGGGGGGAAAGGTGAGCGGTCCCTTCGAGCGGTCCGGGTTCGCCCGGGCGGCGGTCCGGGCTCAGGCCTCGGCGACCCCGCTGCCCGGAAGCCAGGCCTCGACGGTCGTTCCCGCCCCGGGCCGGCTCTCGATCCGGCTCCAGCCGCCCACCATCTCCGCCCGCTCGCGGATGGAGGTGATGCCGAGATGTCCCGGCCGTCCGTTGCGCAGAATCTCGGGATCCATGCCGACCCCGTCGTCGCGGACGCGAAGGAAGAGCCCTCCCTCTCGCTCCTCGAGAAGCACGTCGACGCGGCTTGCCTCGGCATGGCGCTGCACGTTCGACAGGGCCTCTACCGCGATTCGGTAGGCGACCGTCCGGATCCCGTCGGGAGGCTCAGAGATCAGACGGTCCTCGACCCGGCAGTCGCGGAGCTCGCCCTTGGACAGGTCGACGAACTCCCGAACCGCGGCCACCAGTCCACCGGCGTCGAGCGAAGGAGGACGGAGGTCGAACATCATGTGCCGGAGGTGATCGATCGCGAGGCGGACGACGTCTTGGAGTCCGTCGACGATCTCGATCTGTTCGGGATCCGACAGGCTCCGCCGGAGGAGCTGGAGGCGGAGCCCGACGGCGGTGATCTTCTGAACGGGGTCGTCGTGAATCGCCTCCGCGATCCTGCGCCGCTCGACCTCCTCCGCCGAGACCAGCACCTGGAGCAGCCGTTGCCGCTCCATGTCGGTGCGCCGCAACAGCTCGAAGCTCTCACGGAGCTCCTCGTCGGCCCTCGTACGGGCCGTGATGTCGAACAACGCGCCCTGCCAGTAACGCGGCCTCCCATCCGGGTCGTCGACGCGGACGGACTCTTCCTGGATCCAGAGCGTCCGGCCGTCCTTCGCGACGGCTCGGTACTCGGCGCTGAAAGGGGTGCCCTGCTCGTCCGCCCGGAGGCCGAGCTTGATGATCCGCTCGCGATCGTCCGGGTGCAGGATGCGGTCTGCCCAAAGCGACGGATCTCCCAGCCACTCCTCGACCGTGTATCCGAGGATGGTCTGCAGCTTGGGGCTTACGTAGAGGGGCCGGATGTCGTCGGGTCCGGGCCCGGTGATCTCGTCGATGTACGTGATGGCCGGGAGGCGTTCGACCAGCGTTCGATACCTGGTCTCGGCGTCTCGCGCCTCGCGGACCAGCTCGCCCAGGCGGCCGTGGAAGTCGAGCAGCAACGCAAGCACGAGCCCCACGGTCGAGATGCCTCCCGCGGTCCGGATCCCGGACACGAACTCCGCAGGAAGCTCTGGCCCGACCGAGACCAGCCGCGCGACCAAGAGGGTGGTCGCGGTCCATGCGAAACAGGCCCCGAAGATCGTCCAGTGTCGGGCTTGGCCCGCGTACAGGACCGAGGTGAGGGAGATGAGCAGGGAGACGCTCACTGGAACGAGCGCGATATCGGGCATCGCGAGCGTGACCACCGTTCCCATCACCAACAGTGAACCCCACAGCATGGTGAGCGCCGAGCGCGAACGCCCCAGGTCGACCAGACGTCGACCGATCAAACAGGCGACGCCGGTGGCGGCGGTCGCGGACGCGGTCGCGATCAGCCAGCCGCTGTGGAGCGCCACGGCGCCTGCGGTGCCGCTGGTCGCGAAGCCGAAGGCAAGGAGTCCGATCCACCCGAGCAGGCGGTGGAGGTTTCGATCGGACACACCCTCCGGTACCTCGACGTCCCGGATGCGCTCGACCACCTGAACGGACTCGCCCGCCCCATGCGGACGGTCGAGCGGAACGGTCATGGCCGGGCTCCTCCTCGCTCGGACGAACCATCCATGGCATCGGCGGGGTGCGCGGTCGCCTGTAGCTCACGGGATCCTTGCTCTCGGGGTTGCGGTCGCAGGCGAAGTGTCGATGGGCCGGGCCCCCGGGGCACATGCGATATGGTCGGGTCGATGGCCGGGACGGAGGCCCCGCACGGGCTGGACGACTTGTCGGACGAGGAGCGGGCCGTGCTCGAGCGGGTGGTCGATGTCCTACGGCGCCTGCGGTTCGGCACCGTCCTGCTCGTGGTTCAGGACGGCAAGGTCGTCCAGATCGAGATGGCGGAGAAGATCCGGCTGCGATAGCAACGCGCGCCCTGGGTTGGAGGCTCCGAGGCTCGGTGCCTTGACGAGGCCGGGCCTGAGCGGGTAGCGTGAAGCCCGCTCGGCCGACCGGACGACCGGAGGCCGGGGTCCCATCGGAAGCGATTGCCTTTCGATTGACCGGACAACCGGAGATCGAGGCTCACTCGGTCATGCCCGAGAACCCGGACCATCGAAAGGAGCCGAGATGCGGCCTCGCCCATTCCGGTCGGTATCCCGCCTGATCGTCGCTCTGGTTCCGCTCGCCCTCGTCGCCTCGGCGTGCGGCGGCGGATCCTCGCCCGGATCGAACACCTCCCGCGGTCCGTGCACGCCGGCCAAGACGCCGGTCATCAACTTCGCCGCCTACAGCACGCCCCGCGAGGTCTACGGCCAGGTCATCCCCGCCTTCCAGTCCATGTGGAAGGAGGAGCACGACGGGCAGTCGGTGATCTTCCAGGAGTCCTATGCCGGCTCCACGACGCAGGCGCAGAACGTCATCGCCGGCTACCCCGCGGACGTCGTGGCGCTGTCGCTCGCACCCGATGTGGACGCGATCAAGGATGCGGGCCTGATCACGCACGACTGGACGCAGGCGCCCGACGGCGGCATGGTCTCGACCTCGGTCGTGGTCTTCGACGTCCGGCCCGGCAACCCGCTCGGCATCAAGGACTACGACGACCTGACCAAGCCGGGCGTTCAGATCCTCACCCCCGACCCCGCACAGAGCGGCGGTGCGCGCTGGAACCTCGTGGCGGCCTGGGGCGCGGCCCTCCGCGGGTACGCCGGCGTGCGGAAGGGCGACGAGGCCGGGGCGGCCGAGCTCCTCAAGGGGATTTTCGAGAACGTGCTCACGCTCGACAAGAGCGCCCGAGACTCGATCCAGAACTTCGAGTCCGGCAACGGCAACGTCGCGATCACCTACGAAAACGAGGTCAAGACCGCGCAGGAGGCGGGCCTTCCGGATGAGGCCGTGTACCCGCCGTCCACCGTCCTCATCCAGAACCCGGTCGCAGTGGTGGACAAGAACGCCGAGGCGCACTGCGTGCTCGACATCGCCAACGCGTTCGTCGATTTCCTGCACACTCCCGAGGTCAAGCAGATGTACCTGGAGGCCGGGTACCGGTCGACCGATCTCGCGCTCGCGAAGAAGGGCGATCCCAAGCTCGGCTACCCGCCGATCGGGGATCTGTTCACGGTCGACGACTTGGGCGGCTGGCCGGCGCTCGACCAGAAGCTGTTCGGCCCCGACGGGATCGCGACGACGGCCCTCGCCGAGGCCCAGGGCTGAGCCGAGATCGACGATGGTGAGCGCCGCGCGGGCGACCGGACGGAGGTGGTCCCTCTCCTCGCGGGCGGCCGCGCGACTTCGGCACCGGAGCCTGCGCGCCGCCGCCGTCGTGTACTTGGGGTTGATGATTGCGCTTCCCGCGGCGGTCGTGATCGACGAGGGCTTCGCCCGCGGCCTCAGCGACCTTCGGGACGGGCTGGCCTACCCCGGCGCGGCGGAGGCCGTCTGGTTGACGCTGGCCACGTCGACGGCGGCGGCGGTGGTCAACGCGGTGTTCGGAACGATCATCGCCTACGTGCTCGTGCGGTTCCGCTTCCCGGGCCGCCGGCTGCTCGGGGCTCTCGTGGACCTCCCGCTCGCCATCCCGACGCTCGTGACCGGCGTGATGCTCGTCGCGCTCTACGGTCCCGCGTCGCCGATCGGGCGGGCCCTCGAAGGGGCGGGGATCGAGGTGGCGTTCGCCCGGCTCGGGATCCTGCTGGCGCTCCTCGTCGTGACCCTTCCGTTCGTCGTTCGAGCCGTCCAGCCCGTGCTCCTCGAGCTCGACCCGGCCGAGGAGGAGGCGGCCGAGACCCTCGGCGCCAGCGGCTGGACGACGTTTCGCCGGATCGTGCTCCCGGCGATCCGCCCCGCGATCGCGGCGGGGGCGCTTCTCGTGTTCGCGCGCTCGCTCGGAGAGTTCGGGAGCGTCGTGATCGTCTCCGGCAACATCACCGGACGAACCCTGACCGCGCCGGTCCTGATCTTCCAGCTCGCGTCCCAGTTCAAGCCCGAGCAGGCGGCGGCCGTCGCCTCGGTTCTGTTCGCGATCTCCTTCGGCACGGTGTTGATCACCACGCGACTCGCGCGCGGGCGAAGAGGGGGACAGCCGTGAGCGCCGGGTTCGCCATCCGGCGGGGCGGCGATCGGGACGCGATGTTTCGCAGGCGGCGCCGCGCTGCCGTGCTGCGCGGGATGCTGGTCGCGCTCTGCGTGCTGTACCTCGCGGTGCTCCTCCTCGCGCCGCTCGCCGGCGTCGTCTGGCAGGCGCTCCGGCCCGGGTGGCGGGTCCTGGGCGACACGTTCACCCGATCCGATGTGGTGCACGCCTTCACCCTGACCGCCGTGATCGCGCTGATCACCGTGGCCGTCACCACCGCGTTCGGCGTGGTCGTCGCGTGGGTGCTGGTACGGCAGCGCTTCCGCGGCCGGGCGTTCCTGAACGCCCTGGTCGATCTGCCGTTCGCGCTCTCGCCCGTGACGGTCGGCCTGGCCTGCGTGCTGCTGTTCGGGCGGGGCGGGTGGTTCCACGACTTCTTCGCCGCGCGCGGGATCCAGATCATCTTCGCCCTGCCATCGATGGTCCTCGTGACGATCTTCATCAGCGTCCCGTTCACGATCCGCGAAGTGCAGCCCGTGCTCGAGGAGATCGGAGTCGAGGAAGAGGACGCGGCCCGGACGCTCGGTGCCTCGGTGATGCAGACGTTCCTCCGGGTCACGCTCCCGAACATCCGGTGGGGCCTTCTCTACGGGATCGCGCTGTCCGCCGCGCGTGCGATCGGCGAGATCGGTGCGGTGCTGGTGGTCAGCGGACTCATCCAGGGCCGTACCGAGACCGCGACGCTCTACATCTACCGGGCGATGGAGGAGCGGCAAACGGCCTCGGCGTACGTCGTGGCCCTCACCCTTGCCGGCGTGTCGGTCCTGATCCTCGCGGCGATCGAGTGGGTCAAGCGCAAGCGGACCAGGGAGGACGAAGCATGAGCGAGCTCATCCGTGTCGAGAACCTCACCAAGCGCTTCGGCGACTTCGAGGCCGTTCGAGATGTGACGTTCACCGCCGAGGCCGGCAGCATCACGGCTCTTCTCGGCCCCAGCGGCTCGGGCAAGAGCACCGTGCTGCGGATGATCGCCGGACTCGAGACGCCGACGCGGGGTCGCATCTGGCTGGGCCAGGAGGAGCAGACGCACACGAGCGTGCAGGAGCGGCGGGTTGGGTTCGTGTTCCAGCACTACGCGCTGTTTCGGCACCTGACCGTGTGGCAGAACGTGATGTTCGGCCTCGCGGTGCGCCGGATGTCAAAGCGCGAGCGGCGCGCCAGGGTCGAGGAGCTGCTCGAGCTCGTGCAGCTCGGCCCCTTCCGCGATCGCTACCCCGATCAGCTCTCGGGGGGTCAGCGCCAGCGGGTCGCCCTCGCGCGCGCCCTCGCGCCCCGCCCGAACGTGCTGCTGCTGGACGAGCCGTTCGGAGCCCTCGACGCTCGGGTCCGGCAGGACCTGCGACGGTGGCTCGACAACCTGCATCGCGAGCTCGGCGTGACCAGCCTGCTCGTCACGCACGATCAGGACGAGGCGCTGGAGCTCGCCAACCGCCTGGTCGTGATGCGCGAGGGCCGGATCGAGCAGGTGGGAACGCCCAACGAGATCTACAACGAGCCCGCCACGCCGTTCGTCGCCGGCTTCGTCGGCAGCGCGAACGTGCTGCACGGGCACGTGATCGACGGCCACATGGAGTTCGGGGAGCATCGTGTGCCGATCGCGAACGACCTTGCCGACGGGATCGACGCGCGCGCGTTCGTCAGGCCGCACGACGTGCGCGTGCGAGCGGGCGGTAGCGGCGGAGGGAGCGGCACCGCGCGGGCCACGGTCGAGCGCATCGTGACCCTCGGGTGGCTCTCCCGCGTGGTGCTCCGGCTCGGCGACGGTCAGGCGATCGTGGCCGAGCTGCCGAGCGACGAGCTGTGCGATGTCGGGCTGGGAGATGTGGTGGCGGTGGACGTCCGCCGCGCCCTCGCGTTCCGGGCCTCCGACGTCGGCCGGTTGGCGGAGTTCGCGAGCGTGGAGTCCTGAGCATCTCGGTCGATGCATGATGAGCGCGTGATCCGGCGGCGACACGGGTCGGGGCTCCCGCGGGCGGTGGCGCTCGCGGTCGCGCTTGCGGTGCTGGGGGCGGGGTGCGCGAGCTCCGCCGCCCGTGCACGGGGCAGCGCGGAAGTCCTGCGCCTCGGGGTGTTCGCCACGCTCTCGCACGCCCCGGCCATCGTCGGTATCGCCTCCGGGATCTTCGCCCGTGAGCTCGCACCGACTCGGGTGGAAGTGCACGTGTTCGGCTCGGGCGTCGATGCCGGGGTCGCGCTCCTCGCGGGCTCGATCGATGCCGCCTACCTGGGGCCGTGGCCGGCGGTGTCCCTCTTCGTCCGGTCGGGGAAGGTGGCGGTCGTTTCGGGGGCCGCGCTCGGCGGGGCCTCGCTGATCGTTCGGCGGGGCCTCGGGATCGCGTCCCGTGAGGACCTGCGCGGCCGGAAGGTCGCCGTGCCGGCGATCGGCAACTCCCAGGACCTCGCGCTGCGGACCTGGCTCCACGGCGGAGGTCTGCGGGCCACCGACGAGGGCGGCGATGTCTCGATCACGGAGGTGGAGAGCCCCCGACTCCTCCAGCTCTTCCGCGCCGGACGCTTGGACGGGGCGTGGGCGCCGGAGCCGTACGCGACCTGGCTCGTTCGGGCGGGTGTGGCCGACGAGCTCGTGAACGAGTCCTCGCTGTGGCCGGGCGGCCGCTTCCCGAGCGCGGTGCTCGTGGTCTCGGCCGGCTATCTCGATGCGCACCCGGGCGTGGTGGAGCGTCTGGTGCGCGCAAACGTCGACTCGATCCGCTTTCTGCGGGAGTTCCCCGAGATCGCCAAGAGCGAGCTGGAGCGGGCGCTCGTTCGCGACGGGGCTCCGGCTCTGCCGGCGCGGGTGATCGCTGCGGCGTGGCGGCGCGTGACGTTCACCTGGGACCCTCTCCCCTCGGCTCTCGAGTCCGTGGCCCGGGACGCCGCGGCCCTCGGCATCCTGTCGCTCCCGCCTCGAGGGCTCGCCGGACTCGAGCGCCTTGACGCCCTGGAGTCCGTCCTGGACGATGAGGGCCTTCCGCCGCTCGAGATCGGAACGACCATGGGGTCCACGTGAGCTCGGTGCCGTCGCTGCGCGTGGTGGGGCGACCCGAGCCGACCTCGCCGAAGCTATCCCTCCGCTCGGTTTCGAAGACCTACCGGCAGTCGAGCGGGGAGCTCGTCCGGGCACTCGACGACGTCACGCTGGACGTCGCCCCCGGGGAGTTCGTGTGCCTGGTCGGCCCCTCCGGGTGCGGCAAGTCGACGCTGCTCGACCTGATCGCCGGGCTCGAGCGCCCCGACGCGGGCCAGGTCCTCATGAACGGGCGCCCGATCGCGGGCCCCGGCCCAGACCGGGCGGTGCTCTTTCAGGAGCCGACGTTGTTCCCGTGGATGAGCGTGATCCGCAACCTCGAGTTCGCGCTCGGCCTGACCGGCGTGCCGAAGGCCGACCGTCGGGAACTTGCCATGCACTGGCTGAGCAAGGTGCACCTGTCGGCGTTCGCGAGCGCCCAGCCGCACGAGATCTCACCCGGGATGCGCCAGCGGGCGGTCCTCGCCCGGGCGCTCGCCTGCCAGCCGGAGGTGCTGCTTGCCGACGAGCCGTTCGGGGCGCTGGACGCGCAGTCGCGCGAGGTGCTGCAGCGGGAGCTGCAGACGGTGTGGCTCGAGACGCGGAACACCTTCGTCTTCGTGACCCACAACGTGCGCGAGGCGGTGTTCCTCGCGGATCGCGTGGTGCTGATGTCGGCGCGTCCAGGGACGCTCGTCGCCGAGCACCGGATCTCCTCGCCGCGGCCTCGCTCGTTCGAGGACGTGCTCCTGGCGAAGGTCGTCGTCGACGTCCACGACCATCTGCTGAAGGAGGTGCAGAAGGTTGTCGCGACCGAGGAGGGCGTTCGGCCAGGTCTGGCCTAGGGTCGCGATCCTTGTCGTTCTCGTCCTGGCCTGGTGGGCCGTCTACGCCACCGGCTTGTGGGATCGCGTGCTCCTGCCCTCCCCGGCCAGCGTGTGGACCGCCCTCTGGTCGAATCTGTCGGGCGCGGGCGGGCTGCTCGTGGCCGCCGAGCGCAGCGCGCTCCGCCTGTTCCTCGGCCTCGCGGCGGCGGCGGTGATCGGCACGCCGATCGGGCTTGCGATGGCCGCCTCGAAGATCGTGCAGCGAAGCATCGGCAGCCTGATGGTGGGCCTGCAGGCGCTTCCCTCGATCGCCTGGCTGCCGCTTGCCACCCTCTGGTTCGGCATCACGGAGCGGGCCGTGTTCTTCGTGGTCGTGATGGGAGCGACTCCCGCGGTGGCGATTGCCACGGCGGCGAGCGTCCGGCTGGTTCCCCCGACGCTGATCCGCGCGGCGCGCACGCTCGGGTCGAGGGGCGGACGGCTGTACGTTCGCGTGGTGCTCCCCGCCGCGGTCCCCGGATACATCGCCGGGCTTCAACAGGCCTGGGCGCTCGCCTGGCGTGCCCTCATGGCGGCGGAGCTCATCGTCACCGGGGCACGCGGGCTCGGCCACTTCCTCGAGCGAGCGGGCGCCGTCTTCGACACGCCGCTGATGCTCGCGACGATGGTGGCGATCATGCTGGTCGGCATCGGGGTCGACGGGGTGTTCACCCTCGTCGATCGGCGGGTTCGCAGCCGTCGGGGACTCATCCCGTCCGGGTGAGCCACCTGAACGCGGTCGCGCGTCCACCGCGAGCGGCCGCGGCAGCGAGCCCGCTGGCTCAGTCGACGACGCCGGCGCGCTGGAGGGCGAGCGAGCGCGTTCGGTCCGTCAGCTCTCGAAGAGCTGGGGTGAAGCGCGGCCGAAGCGGGATCGGGTCGTGAACCCGCTTGGCTTCCTCGGGAACCCGGACCAGGTCGGTCTCGAACAGCCGGCGGGCGAGATCGAGAGGGCGTGGGGGCTCGGTGCGCACGCCGCCTGACATCACCGGCACGAGCAGCGGCTCCGTTCCCGGCGGCGGGGGCTCGTCGCGCAGGCCGATGAGGTCTCCCTCGGGTCCGCGGAACACCTGTTTGCGTCCCGGCTCGGTTGCCTTGTCCTCGGAGAGCTTGAGCACCGGCCGGCCCTCGTACTCGACGAGCTTGTACACCGAGTCAAGGTACGGAGCGTCGGCGGACACCCCCATCTTCGTACCGATCCCGAACGCGTCGATCGGGGCGCCCGCGGCGACCAACCGGTCGACGTCGTTCTCGTCGAGGCCGCCGCTCGCGAGGATCCGCACCTTGGACAGCCCCGCCCGATCCAGGATGGTGCGCGCGGCACGGGAGAGCTCGTCGAGGTCGCCGCTGTCCAGGCGGATGCCCAGCCGGCTCGAGTTCTCGAGCCCGAGGCGGCGGATGACCTCGATCGCCGTTTTGACGCCGTTCGGGGTGTCGTACGTGTCGACCAGGAAGACCGTGCGGTCCGGGAAGTCCTCGGCGAAGGCGCGAAAGGCGTCCGCCTCGGTCGGGAACGACTGCACGTAAGAGTGGGCCATCGTCCCCGAGGCCGTGAGGCCGTACCGTCGGGCCGCCTCGACGTTGCTCGTCGCGACGAACCCCACCATGGCGGTGGTCCGCGCGACGGCCATCGCGGCGTCGGCGCCCTGCGTCCGGCGGAAGGCGAAGTCCACCAGCGCCCGGTCCCGGGCCGCCATCCGAACCCGCGCCGCCTTCGAGGCGATGGTGGTCTGGAACGTGATCTGGTTGAGCAGGTACGTCTCGACGAGCTGCGCGACCGCGATCGGGGCCGTGATCTCGAGGAGCGGCTCGTCGGCGAAGACGATCCGGCCCTCGGGGACGGCCCAGACGTCGCCGGTGAACCGGAGCTCGCGGAAGGCCTCGACCACCTCGTCGTCGTAGCCGAGCTCGTCGGCCAGGTACCGAAGGTCCTCGTCCTCGAATCCAAAGCGCTCGAGGAACTCGAGGCAGGGCTCGAGCCCGGCGGCGACCAGGAAGCCGCGGTTCTGGGGCAGGCGGCGAACGAACAGGCTGAACGTCGCCGGGCCCTCCATCCCCCGGCGGAGGTAGCTCGCCGCCATGTTGAGCTCGTACAGGTCGGTCAGGAGCGCGCCCGGCATGGCTACAGGCTACGCGAAGGCGACTCGCGGGACGTAGGGCCCGGGGGGGTCGTGCCCTTCGTCCGTAGGGACCCTCCCGCGCGAACGAGAGGCTATGGGGCAGGAGGTGGCGCATGCGGTTCCTCGATCACCAGGGATTCGAGCGACTCCTCGCCACCCTCGCCGACGACGGCTACGAGCTCGTCGGCCCCACCGTTCGCGACGGAGCCATCGTGCTGGATCGCATCGAGGGAGCAGACGACCTTCCGCGCGGCGTGGGCGAGGAGCAGGGCCCGGGCTCCTACCGGCTGACCTCGCGTGGGGACGGCAGGTACTTCGCGTGGGCCCACGGCCCCGACTCGGCCAAGCGGTTCCTGTTTCCCGCCCGCGAGCTGCTCGCGCGGATGCGACGCGAGGGGGGCGCGTTCGCGGTCGAGACCGCGCCGGACGAGCGGCCGATCGCGTTCGTCGGACTCCGCTCCTGCGACCTGCACGCGGTGGCGGTGCAGGACCGGGTGTTCATGCACGCCGACCCGGGGTACCGCCGCCGGCGCGAGGCGGCGGTGTTCGTGGGCGTGGACTGCGCGGAGCCGGGCGCCACCTGCTTCTGCGCCTCGATGGGAACCGGACCGCGGTGCACCGAGGGCTTCGACGTCGCCCTCACCGAGCTCGAGGGCGGGTTCGTCGTCCAGGCGGCGACGCCGACCGGCGAGGCGCTCCTGGCTCGGATCGAGACCCGCGAGGCGACCGAGGCCGAGGTCGAGGCGGTCGCCGAGACCGAACGGACCGCGGTCGCCGCCATGGGACGGCAGATGGACGAATGGGACATGCCGGCCCTGCTGTACCGAAACCGGCTGCACCCCCGCTGGAAGGAGGTCGCCTCCCGGTGCCTGGCCTGCGGGAACTGCACGTCCGTGTGTCCCACCTGCTTCTGCCACGACATCGTGGACGGGGTGAGTCTTTCGGGCGACGTCGCGACCCGGACCCGGGAGTGGGCCTCGTGCTTCTCTGAGGAATACAGCTGGGCGGCCGGGGCGGTCGTGCGCGCGAGCCGCGAGTCCCGCTACCGGCAGTGGCTCACGCACAAGTTCGCGTCGTGGATCGATCAGTTCGGCACCTCCGGGTGTGTCGGCTGCGGCCGCTGCATCACCTGGTGCCCGGTCGGCATCGACGTCACCGAGGAGGTCGCCGCGATCCGCGCGACCGACGGGGAGGTGGAGGTGGTGACCTCGTGAGCCTGCAGAGCGCTCCCGCCGGGCCGCCGCTCGACCCCGAGGGACCGCCGGCGCGGATCGCGGTCATCACGCGCATCGTGCCGGAGACTCCCGACTCCTCGACCTACTGGGCCCGGTTCCGCGTCGGCGAGGGCGAGGGGTACTCGTTCGAGCCCGGTCAGTTCAACATGCTGTACCTGTTCGGGATCGGCGAGGTCGCGATCTCCATCTCGTCCGACCCCTCGCACCCGCAGCTCCTCGGGCACACGGTCCGCTCGGTCGGACGCGTGACCAACGCGTTCCGCAACCTCCGGCCCGGCGACGAGATCGGGATCCGTGGCCCGTTCGGCCGACCCTGGCCGCTGGACAGCGCCCGCGGCGGCGACCTCGTGGTCGTGGCCGGCGGCGTCGGCATCTGCCCGGTGCGACCCGCGATCGAGTACGCGATGCGCCACCGCGAGCAGTTCCGCCGGCTGGTGCTGCTGATGGGCGCGCGCGAGCCGAGCCTGTTCCCCTACAAGGAAGAGCTCGAGAAGTGGGTCGCCCAGATGCGGCGGATCGGCGTCGAGCTCCACCTCACGGTCGACCAGGCCGACGCCGATTGGAAGTACGACGAGGGCGTCGTCACCACGCTGTTTCCCAAGGCGAACCTCGAGCCCGACCGCACGACCGCGTTCATCTGCGGACCCGAGATCATGATGTGGTTCGCGGCGCGGGGGCTCCTCGAGGTGGGCGTGCCCCCACAGCGGGTCCACGTCTCGCTCGAGCGACACATGCAGTGCGGCGTGAAGCTGTGCGGGCACTGCCAGATGGGACCCAAGTTCGTCTGTCAGGACGGACCGGTCTTCCGATGGGACGAGGTCGGTGAACTCCTGGAGGTGCGAGAGCTGTGAGGGAGCGCGCCAAGCCACGCGTCGCGGTCTTCAAGATGGCCTCCTGCGACGGCTGCCAGCTCCAGCTGCTCGACGCCGAGGAGGCGCTCCTCGAGCTCGCCGGCGCGATCGACATCGTGAACTTCGCGGAGGCGTCGTCCCACATCGAGCCCGGTCCCTACGACGTCACGCTCGTCGAGGGCTCGGTGTCCACGCCCGAGCTCGAAGAGCAGGTCAAGCAGATCCGGGACCAGTCGCGGGTGCTGATCACGATCGGGGCGTGTGCTACCTCGGGCGGCGTGCAGGCGCTCCGCAACCTCGCTGACACCGAGGCGTTCGTCCGGACCGTCTATCCCACGCCCGCCTACGTGAAGACCCTCGAGCGCTCGCACCCGATCTCGGACTTCGTGAAGGTCGACTACGAGCTCACCGGGTGCCCGATCGATCGCGGTGAGTTGCTCGGGGCCCTCTCGGCCCTGCTCGCGGGCTCGGCGCCGAGGCTCTCCACCTCGCCGGTCTGCGTCGAGTGCAAGCGGCGTGGCTACGTGTGTGTGGTCGTGGCGAGGGGCGAGCCCTGCCTGGGTCCGGTCACCCGGACCGGATGCGGCGCGCTCTGCCCCGCGTTCGGCCGCGGCTGCTACGGATGCTTCGGCCCGTCGCAACCCCCGAACACCGAGGCGCTCGCGAAGCGGTTCATCGCGCTCGGGCTCACCCCCAAGCAGGCGGCCGACAAGTTCCGGTTCATCACGGGATGGGCGCCCGCGTTTCGCGAGGCCGCCGACAGGCTGGAGCGGGGGCCTCGACCGGCGAAGGAGGGAGCGACGCCATGACGCACCGTTCGGTCGAGGTTCCGGTCATCGCCCGCGTCGAGGGGGAGGGGGCGCTGCACATCACCGTCGAGGATCGCGAGATCAGCGACCTGCGGCTCGAGATCTACGAGCCCCCGCGGTTCTTCGAGGCGTTTCTGGTCGGCCGGTCCTACGCGGAGGTTCCCGACATCACGGCGCGGATCTGCGGGATCTGTCCGGTCGCCTACCAGATGAGCTCGATCCACGGGCTCGAGCGGCTCTTCGACGTACGGCTCCCGGCCGGGATTCGGGAGCTTCGGCGACTCCTGTACTGCGGGGAGTGGATCGAGAGCCACGTCCTCCACGTCTTCCTGCTCGCTGCGCCGGACTTCCTGGGCTTCGAGAACGCGATCGAGATGGCCAAGGCAGCGCCCGACCTCGTCAAGAAGGCGCTCGAGATCAAGCGGATCGGCAACGACCTGATGGCGGCGATCGGTGGGCGCGAGATCCACCCGGTCTCGCCGCGGGTCGGCGGCTTCTCGAGGGCCCCGCGGAGACGCGAGCTCGAGCCGTTCCTCCCGCGCCTCGAGTGGGCGTTGGGGGAGCTGCCGGGCATCGCGGACTTCGTCGCCGGACTGCCGCACCCCTCGCTTCCCAGACCGGCCGAGATGGTCTCGCTCGTGCACCCGGATGAGTACCCGATGAACGAGGGGCACCTCGCCTCCACCGGCGGCCGGTCGTTCGACGCCACCACGTTCGAACAGGTCACGGACGAGATCCACGTCGAGCACTCCAACGCGCTCCACTCTGTGATGACGGAGACCGAGACGCCGTACGTCGTCGGCCCGCTCGCGCGGGTGAACCTCAACGCCGACCGGCTGACGCCGGTCGCCCGCGAGTGCATGGAGCGCACCGGCCTGTCGATTCCCGAGTCCGACCCCTTCTTCTCGATGGCCGCCCGAGTGGTGGAGACCGCCGTCGCGATCGAGGAGGCCATCCGGATCCTGGAGGGGTACGCCCCCCCCGGGCCGTCGATGGCCGAGGTGACGCCCCGCGCGGGTCGCGCGACCTGGGTCACCGAGGCACCGAGGGGCATCCTCTACCACCGCTACGACGTCGAGGCGGACGGGACGATCCGGGAGGCGAAGATCGTTCCGCCGACGTCGCAGAACCTCCGGCACATGGAGGAGGACCTGCGGCTGTTCCTCCCCGGGGCCCTCGACCGACCGGACGAGGAGCTCACGAGGATGTGCGAGATGGTCGTTCGCAACTACGATCCGTGCATCTCGTGCGCGACCCACTTCCTCCGGCTGGACCTCCGGCGGGTCTGAGCGGCCCGATCCGGGTCCGGGTCGTCGGCTGCGGGAACCCCAGCGCGGGCGATGACGCCGTCGGTCTGATCGCCGTCCGGGAAGTCCGGTCCGAGCTGGAGACCCTGCCGGGGGTCGAGGTCGTGGAGGCCGGCCCGGCGCTGAACGTCGTGCACCTCCTCGAAGGGGTTGACGCCGCGGTGGTGGTGGACGCCGTGCGCTCGCCGCAGGGACGGCGCTCGGCTGGGGAGATCGTGCGCGCGGAGGCCGGACCCGACGGGCTCCCGGCCGACGTCGCAACGTCCCTGTCCTCCCACGGGTTCGGTCTGGCCGAGGCGGTGGCTCTGGCGGGGGCGCTGGGCCATGTCCCACGGATCGTGTTCCTTGGGGTGGAGGTCTCCGACGTCGCCGTCGGACGACCGCTGTCGGCGGCCGTCGCGGGGGCGCTCCCCCGGCTCGTGGAGCTCATCCGCGCCGAGACCAGGGCGTTCGTGAGGACCCTAGGGTCCTGACCCCAGGTCTCCTACTACCCGTCCCAGCGGCGCGCGGGTCGAATCGCACAAGCGAAGATCCGCCGGCGGACGCACGCTGAGGCTGTTGGACGTTCGCCGGGGGAAGTGCCTCCACCGGGGAACGTCCGGCAGGAGGCGGACATGCCCGTAGACGCTGTCCTCACGACGAGGGACCCCGAGGTCGACCGGCCCCCCGGCCGTCCCGCACCGAGGTCCGGAAACCGCACCAAGCGAACGAAGTGGCGGCCGGTCAAGGACCAGTCGAAGTTCGAGGCCCAGCTCGACCCCGGCTTTGCCGCGGAGATCGCGGCCGAGGTCGAGGGCGGCGAGCGGCTCCACCAGTGTATCCAGTGTGGAACGTGCAGCTCGGTCTGCCCGCTCAGCGCCTACATGGACCTGACGCCCCGCCGGCTGATCGCGATGACGCGAGCCGGCGCGCGAGACGACGTCGTGCACAGCATGACGCCCTGGGTGTGCGCGTCGTGCTACGCGTGCACGGTGGAGTGCCCGAAGCAGATCCCGATCACGGAGATCATGCACGCGCTTCGCCGCATCTCGCTCCGCGAGATCACCTATCCGAAGCGGTTCACCACCCCGGTGATGACCAAGGCGTTCGTCGACATGATCCAAGATCGCGGTCGAAGCACGGAGTCGTGGATCTCGATGAAGCTGTACCTGCGGACCAACCCGGCGCTGCTGGTCAAGAACGCCGCGATCGCCGGACGCCTGTTCCGCCAGGGACGGCTCGGAGTCAGGCGAGCGCGCATCAACGGGCGAGACGAGCTCCGCGCCCTGCTGAAGGCGGTGTCGGCATGACGACCATCACGTACACGTACTACCCGGGCTGCTCGGCAGAGGGTGTTGGGCGTGCCTTCACGGAGTCCCTGTATGCGGTGTTCGAGCATCTGGGCACCGGGTTGAGGGAGCTGGAGGACTGGAACTGCTGTGGTGCCACCGCATGGCCTTCGGTCGATCAGAGCCAGGCGTACGCGCTCTCGGCCCGGAATCTCGCGTTGGCCGAGGAACGGGCCCCCGGCGCGGATCCGGCGGACGTGGTTGCCTCGTGCACCGGCTGTTACCGAGCGTTGCTCAAGGCCCAGGAGGCCCTCGGCGCATCGACCCCGACCTCCGACAGGCTGCGGAACGCGCTCGCCGCGATCGGACTGGACTTCCAAGGTCGGGCGCGGGTCCGTCACCCCGTGGACATCCTGCTGAACGAGATCGGCCTCGATCGGATCCGTGAGGCGGTCGTCCGGCCACTCCAGGGTGTCAGGGTCGCTTCCTATTACGGCTGCCAGCTGGTGCGGCCGTTTGCGACCTTCGACGACCCCCGGAACCCGACGTCGATGGACCGACTGGTCGCGGCGGTGGGCGCCGAGCCCGTGGATTGGCCGCTGAAGGCGCGGTGCTGCGGCGGATCGTGTTATTGCGGTGGGCCCGTCATCGGCGCGATGCCGGAGGCCACGATGCAGCTCTCGTACGCGCTGCTGCGCGAGGCCTCCAAACGCGGCGCCGACGTCGTGGTCACCATCTGCCCCCTGTGTGAGTTCAACCTGGAGGGGTTCCAGGGCCGGATGGCCAGGCGATTCGGCCACCCGCTGGACATGCCGACCGGGTTCCTCACCCAGCTGATGGGGATCGCCATGGGCATCGACGAGACGCGGCTGGGACTCCATCGGTTGCTGCGGTGGCGACTCCCCGAGGCCGCCGAGTCGGGACCGGCGACGGCCGGAGGACGGCCGCGCCGCGAGCCAGCTGCGGTGGGCGCATCGACCCATCCAGAGGGAGGCGGCGATGCCTGAGGGCGGGCTCAACCCCAAGGCCGTCTCGACCGACGGCGGTCCGAGGATCGGCGTGTACGTCTGTCACTGCGGCCTGAACATCGCCGGCAAGGTCGACGTGAAGGCCGTGGTCGAGTTCGCGGCATCGCTCCCGCACGTGACGGTCGCGCGCGACTACAAGTTCATGTGCTCGGACCCGGGCCAGGAGCTGATTCAGCAGGACCTGCGGGACGGTCTGGTGAACCGCGTCGTGGTGGCCTCGTGCTCGCCGCTCATGCACGAGGCCACGTTCCGCCGCGCCACGGCGGCCGGGGGGGAGAGCCCCTCGCACGTCCAGATGGCGAGCATCCGCGAGCACGTGTCCTGGGTCACGGCGGACGGCGACGACGCGACCGAGAAGGCCAAGGCGCTCGTGGCCGGCGCGGTTCGCCGCGTGGCGCTCCACGAGGTCCTCGAGCCGAGGCAGTCCCCCGTTCGGCCCGACGTGATGGTGGTGGGCGGCGGGATCGCCGGCATCCACGCGGCGTTGACGCTCGCGGACGCCGGCAAGCACGTCTATCTGGTCGAGCGCGAGACGACCATCGGCGGCCACATGGCCAAGTTCGACAAGACGTTCCCAACGCTCGACTGCGCCGCCTGCATCCTCACCCCGAAGATGTCGGCCGTCCGGACTCATCCGAACATCACGCTCTGGACCTACTCCGACGTCGTGAGCGTCGAGGGGTACGCGGGCGACTTCCGGGTCCGCGTGCGCCACCGTCCTCGGTACGTGCGGGAGGACCTGTGCACCGGGTGCCTCGCCTGCATCGACGCGTGCGTCCACAAGCAGGGCAAGTTCGAGGACGAGTGGAACGAGGGCCTGTCCAAGCGCAAGCCGATCTACATCCCCTTCCCACAGGCGACGCCTCCGGTCGTGGTCGTCGACCGCGAGGCGTGCATCTGGTTCAAGACCGGGAAGTGCCCGCGGACGTGCGTGGATGCGTGCGAGCGCGACGCGTTCGACTTCGAGCAGACCGAGACGTTCGACGAGGTCGAGGTCGGTGCGATCATCCTCGCGACCGGGTACCGGACCTTCGACGCGTCCAGGATGCCCGAGTACGGGTACGGCCTCTATCCCAACGTCTACACCAGCCTGGAGGTCGAGCGCCTGCTGAACGCCGCCGGCCCGACGAACGGCGAGATCGTGCTCCGGGACGGCTCGCGCCCGCGCACCGTGGGGATCATCCACTGCGTGGGCTCGCGCGACGCCAAGCACAACCTGTGGTGCTCGAAGGTCTGCTGCATGTACTCGCTCAAGCTCGCGCACATGGTGAAGGAACGCATCGGCGCCGAGGTCTACAACTTCTACATCGACATGCGCACGCCCGGAAAGGGCTACGAGGAGTTCTACGACAAGGTCCTCAGGGAGGGCGTGCACATGGTCCGCGGGCGCGTGGCCGGTGTGACCGACGAGGCGGCCTCGCCCGAGGAGGAGGGCCACCTGGTCATCCGCGCCGAGGATACCCTCATCGGCTCGGTCCGGCGGATCCCCGTCGACATGGTGATCCTCGCGGTCGGGATCGAGCCGCAGCCCGATGCCCAGGAAGTCCGCCGGCTGTTCAACGTCTCGTGCGGCTCGGAGGGCTTCTTCACCGAACGCCACCCGAAGCTCGCCCCCGTGTCGACGTTCACCGACGGCATCTTCCTGGCCGGTGCCTGCCAGGGCCCCAAGGACATCCCCGACAGCGTCGCGCAGGCCGGCGCGGCGGCGGCGGAGGCGCTCGCGATGATCGACCGCGGACACGTCACGCTCGAGTCGAGCACGGCGTTCATCGACGACGCGGCGTGCTCGGGCTGCAAGACCTGCGTCGGCCTCTGCCCGTTCGGCGCGATCGCGTTCGACGAGGACCGGAAGAAGGCCGCCGTCAACGAGGTGGTGTGCAAGGGGTGCGGGATCTGCGTGGGTGCGTGCCCGTCGGGCGCGGCCCAGCAGCACCTGTTCACCGACGCGCAGATCCTCTCGGAGATCGAGGGGGTGCTGGAGTATGTCTGAGACCGACCGCCCCTTCGAGCCCCGGATCGTGGCGTTCTTCTGCACCTGGTGCACGTACACGGCCGCCGACCTCGCCGGGATCTCGCGGATGCAGTACGCGCCAAACGTCCGGGCCATCCGGCTCATGTGCTCGGGCCGGGTCGACCCGCAGTTCGTCCTCGCCGCGTTCCGGGACGGAGCCGACGGCGTGCTGATCGGGGGCTGCCATCCGGGGGACTGCCACTACCAGGAGGGGAACGTCAACGCGCTCCGGCGCTTCGAGCTCCTGCGGCGCATGCTGCGCGACTTCGGAATCGAGGAGGGACGGGTTCGGCTCGAGTGGATCTCCGCCGCCGAGGGCGACAAGGTTCAGCGGGTGTGCAACGAGATGACCGAGCGGGTTCGCGCGCTCGGCCCGCTGCGGCTCGAGCCGGGACCGCGCCGCCGTGTGGGCGTCGGAGTCGTTCCGGTCGGTGCCGCAGAGGCCGCAGCCGGCCCGGCCGCCGGTGAGGCGTCCGAGCCCGTTGGGGTCCTCGAGACGGAAGGTCGTGAGGCGCGATGACCAAGCCGAAGGTCGCGTTCTACTGGTGCGCCTCCTGCGGCGGGTGCGAGGAGGCCGTGGTCGACCTGGCCGAGGACGTGCTCGCGGTGGTGGACGCGGTCGACATCGCGTTCTGGCCGGTGGCGCTCGACTTCAAGGTGTCCGACGTGGAGGCGCTCGCTGACGGAGAGCTCGCCGCCTCGTTCGTGAACGGCGCCATCCGGACCTCCGAGCAGCGCGAGATGGCCGAGCTTCTTCGGCGGAAGTCCGCCGTCGTGGTCGCGTTCGGCGCGTGCGCGTGGCTGGGCGGCATCCCTGGTCTCGCGAACCTGTCGAGCCGGGAGTCGATCCTCGAGTTCGTCTATCGGGGCTCTCCCAGCACGTCGGACGGAGACGGAGTCCGCCCCCAGGAGGAGACCGACGTGCCGGAGGGCCGGCTGCGCCTCCCGCACTTCGACGAGACGGTGCGCACGCTCGACCAGGTGGTCGACGTGGACTACTACCTCCCCGGCTGCCCGCCGCCGGTGGACCTGATCCGTTCCGCGGTGACCGCGCTGGTCGAGGGTCGGCTCCCGGAGAAGGGCTCGGTCCTCGCCCCGGATGTCGCGCTCTGCGCGGAGTGCCCCCGGGCGCAGACCAAGCCGACGGACCTGAAGGTGACCCAGTTCCGACGCCCGCACGAGGTGATCGCCGACCCCGAGACCTGTCTGCTCGCCCAAGGGCTCGTGTGTCTCGGGCCGGCCACGCGATCGGGCTGCGGTGCGCCGTGCACCGCAGCGAACATGCCCTGCACGGGCTGCATGGGCCCCACCAGCCGCGTGATCGACTACGGCGCGAAGGCGCTGTCGGCGATCGCGTCTCTGGTTGCCCCGAGCGACGAGGAGGCCGTCGGCGAGGCGGTCGATCGGCTGGTGGATCCGGTCGGCACGTTCTACCGGTACTCGCTGCCGGCGTCGCTGCTCCACCGCCGCGTCGAACGGGACGCGGCCGGGTCGAGGGGAGGTGGCCAGGGATGGGCTCGGAGATCCTGATCGACCCGATCACCCGCCTCGAGGGGCACGGCCGGATCCATATCTTCCTCGACGACGACGGCGAGGTCGACCGCGCGTACCTCCAGATCCCCGAGCTTCGGGGCTTCGAGACGTTCGCGCGGGGACGCCGGGCCGAGGACATGCCCCAGATCACGTCGCGCATCTGCGGTGTCTGCCCCATGGCGCATCACATGGCGGGGACCAAGACGCTCGACGACCTCTACCACGTCGATCCACCGCCGGCCGCCACGAAGGTTCGGGAGATGGTCTACGACGCGTTCATGGTGGAGGACCACGCGCTCCACTTCTTCTTCCTGGGCGGTCCGGACTTCGTCGTGGGGCCGTCGGCTCCCAAGGCCGAGCGCAACGTGCTCGGCGTGATCGGAAAGGTTGGGCTCGAGGTCGGCAAAGAGGTCATCGGAGTTCGCAAGGAGCTGCGCGGATTGATCTCCGACGCGGCCGGGAAGGTCATCCATCCGGTCTTCGGGCTGCCGGGCGGGATCTCGCAGCCGGTGTCGCCAGAGCTCCGCGACCGGTTCGCCGCGGGTGCGGCCCGCGCGGTCGAGTTCGGGAAGTTCGCGCTCCAGGTGTTCCGCGACGTGGTGCTCTCGAACCGGGAGTACGTCGATCTCGTCACGTCCGAGGCCTACACGCATCGCACCTACTACCTGGGCCTGGTCGACGAGCGGAACCGCGTGAACTACTACGACGGGCGCCTGCGGGTGGTGGACCCGGACGGTGCGGAGCTCGTCACGTTCCCGGCCCGCGAGTATCTCGACCACGTGGCCGAGCACGTCGAGCCCTGGAGCTACCTCAAGTTCTGCTACCTGAGGGACGTGGGGTGGAAGGGCTTCACCGACGGGGTCGACAGCGGCGTGTTCGCGGTCGCGCCGCTCGCCCGCCTGAACGCGTCCGAGGGGATGTCGACGCCGGTTGCGCAGGAAGCTTACGAGGAGCTGTGCTCGACCCTCGGGGGCAAGCCGGTGCACTACACGCTCGCCACGCACTGGGCCCGCCTGGTCGAGCTCGTGAACGCGGCCGAGCGGATGGCCGAGCTCGCCGCCGACCCGGACATCACGAGCCCCGAGGTCCGGAGGATCCCGACCGAGACCCCGACCGAGGGCATCGGCGTCGTCGAGGCACCCCGCGGCACGCTGATCCACCACTACGCCACCGACGAGCGCGGGCTGATCACGCAGGCCAACTTGATCGTCGCCACGCAGAACAACGCGGCCAGGATCGCGCTCTCGGTCGACAAGGCGGCGAAGGCGCTCGTGCACGGCGCGGAGGTCGACGAAGCGCTGCTGAACCGGGTCGAGATGGCCTTTCGCGCCTACGACCCGTGCTTCGGATGCGCGACGCACGCGCTCCCGGGGCAGATGCCGCTGATCGTCGAGGTCCGCGACCCCTCGGGGACGCTCGTACGCGAGCTCCGTCGGGACTGAGGCGAGATGCGCACGCTCGTGCTGGGCCTGGGCAACGAGCTCGCGGGGGACGACGCGGCCGGCCTCCTCGCGGCTCGAGCGGTGCGCGAGGACCTCGAGGGGCTCGCCGACGTGGTCGAGAGCGGGGCGTCGGGCATCGCCCTGATCGAGGAGCTCGCGGGCTACGACCGCGCGGTCGTCGTGGATGCGATCCGGACGAGCCGGCGGCCGCCGGGCGAGGTGGTCGAGCTCGACCTGAGCGACCTGGGACCCCCGGTCGCCCCGAGTCTGCACCAGGCCGGGCTTGCGGAGCTCGCGGCCGTGGCGGCTCGGCTCGGCCTGCCGTTCCCGGCGCGCACGGTGGTGATGGCCGTCGAGGTGGTGGACCCGTACACGATCGGAGGGCCGATGAGCGAACCCGTCCGGCGCGCGCTCCCCGAGCTCGCCCGGCGGATCCGCGTGCAGGTGGAGCGGTGGAGGGATGAGGACGAGGCCGGCGGGGCAGTCGGCGGCGTGGAGGAGCAAGGTGCACGACTACGAGGCCGTTGAGAAGCTGATCGACCGGCTCGTCGAGGGGCTCGGCCCGTTCGATCGCATCACGCGGGTGAGGATCCGCGTGAGCCCGATCTACTCCCCCGACGCGCTCGAGCAGGCCTTCGAGATGGTGACGAGGGACACGCCGCTCGAGGGAGCCGAGCTCGAGATCGAGGGAGCGGGCGAGCAGATGTGCCCGAGCTGCGGGGCCCGCTGGTCGCCGACGCACGACGACCTCGCCGGACCGTGGCTGGTCTGTCCGGAGTGCGCGTCGCGCACCCCGATCGAGTCGACGGGCCTCGCGGTGCTCGAGGTCGTGGACGGGCCCGCTCCGAAGACGGTTTGCTGACCCGCGGCCGGTCCCGCGGGACCTTCGGCCCGGACCGCCTCGGGTCGGGCGGCCCACCCCAGGAGTTTGCCCCTGCGGCACGATGGCCGTGATGGACGTCAGGGCACCCGACCGGACCGAACGACCGACCGCCAGGGACCTCGAGGTTCGGGGCGTCGTGCAGGGGGTGGGCTTTCGTCCGTTCGTGTGGCGGCTCGCCACCCGCCACGGGATCTCCGGCTGGGTGCGCAATCGAAGCGGCGTCGTCGAGATCCACGCCGAGGGACCCGAGCCCGCGCTCGAGGCGTTCTGCGCGGCGATCTCGGCCGAGGCCCCTCCGCTCGCTCGGGTCGAGGACGTGCGCTGGTCGTCCGGGCCGGTCCTGGATCTGTCGGGATTCGAGGTCGATCGGAGCCTGTCCGAGCCCGGAGGCGACCGGCTGGTCTCGCCCGACGTGGCCACCTGCCCGGCATGCCTGAGCGAGCTGTTCGATCCGAACGACCGCCGGTATCGCTACCCGTTCATCAACTGCACCGATTGCGGCCCCCGGTTCACCATCATCGAGAGCCTCCCCTACGACCGCGAGCGGACCAGCATGCGCGCGTTTCCGCTGTGCGAGGACTGCCGGCGCGAGTACCTGGACCCCTCGAACCGCCGTTTCCACGCCGAGCCGGTCGCCTGCCCGGCGTGCGGGCCAACGCTCGAGCTGCGGGACGCCGGCTGGAGGCCGGTCGATGGCGATCCGATCGTGGAGGCGGCCTCGCTCCTGCGTCGCGGCGGGATCGTCGCGGTGAAGGGCCTCGGAGGGTTCCACCTCGCGTGCGACGCGACGAACGACCGCGTGGTCCACGCGCTCCGCGTTCGCAAGGAGAGGCCCGACAAGCCGTTCGCCGTCATGGTCGCCGACGTCGAGCAGGCGCGCGAGCTGTTCGAGCTCACGCCCGAGGAGATCGCGCTGCTCGCCTCGCCGGCCGCCCCGATCGTGCTGGTTCGCGATCTCGGCCGTCTCGCCCCGTCGGTCGCGCCCGGGCACCGGCGCCAGGGCGCGATGCTTCCCTCCACGCCGCTGCACCACCTGCTGCTGCGGGAGGCGGGGGTCCCGCTGGTCATGACCAGCGGGAACCGGAGCGAGGAGCCGATCTGCACCGGAAACGAGGAGGCGCGCGAGCGCTTGTCGGGGGTCGCGGACGCCTTCCTCGTCCACGATCGCGAGATCGTCTCCCGCTACGACGACTCGGTCGCCCACGTGTGGAGGGGCGGGCCGGCGCTGCTGCGACGGGCCAGGAGCTTCGCCCCCTCGCCGCTGGAGCTGCCGGCGCGCGTCCGGCCCACGCTCGGGACCGGCGCGATGCTGAACGGCACCTTCTGCCTCGCGAGCGGAACCCGCGCGTTTCTCTCCCAGCACATCGGCGACCTCGACACGGAGGAGGCCATGCGAGCCTACGCCGATGCGCTCGATCGCTACCGGTCCGTCTTCGGCCTCGATCCGGAGGTGGTCGCCCACGACCTGCACCCGGACTTCGCCACGACCCGGTTCGCCGAGGAGACCGGGCTGCCGCGCCTGGCGGTGCAGCACCACCACGCGCATATCGCATCGGTCATGGCCGAGCACGGCCTCGGGGGGCCGGTGATCGGGGTCGCGTTCGACGGCTTCGGCCTCGGCGAGGACGGGACGATCTGGGGTGGGGAGTTCCTCGTGTGCGACTGGGGCCGGGCGGAGCGGCTGGGTCACCTCCGTACGGTTCGCCAGCCCGGCGGGGACGCCGCCGTTCGGCACCCGTGGCGGATGGCGCTCGCCCACGCGGCCGACGCCGGATGCCTCGGCGAGGCGCGATCCCTGATGCCGGAGCGCGACGACGAGGTGGGGGTGGTGATCGGGCAGATCCGCTCCGGGCTCGCCTCGCCGCTCACGAGCTCGATGGGGCGGCTGTTCGATGCGGTCTCGGCGCTCGCCTGGGTCTGCCGGGAGGCGACGTATGAAGGCCAGCCGGCGATGCTGCTCGAGCAGGCCGCCGAGCCCGCGGACGCGCCCGGGTACCCGGTCCGCATGGACCTGCTCGACGGGCGGCTCATCGTCGACACGCGCCCGATCGTCGCCGGCGTGGTGCAGGACCTCCGAGGCGGGGTGCCCGTCGGGCGCGTGTCGTGGCGGTTCCACCGGAGCGTGGCCCAGGCGATCGAGCTCGCGTGCGCCCGGATCCGCTCCTCCACGGGACTGGATCGGGTCTGCCTCGGAGGCGGCGTCTTCCAGAACGCGCTCCTCGTGGACGAGGCGGTCGGCCGCCTGGAGGCGCTCGGGTTCTCCGTGTTCGTCCCCCAGCAAGTTCCCGCCGGCGACGGGGGGATCGCGCTCGGACAGGTGCTCGTCGCGCACGCGCGGATGGGAGGCGAGGGCTGATGTGCCTCGGGGTGCCGGGCAAGGTGGTCGAGGTCTTCGAGGAGGACGGGCTGCGGATGGGCCTGGTGGACTTCGGCGGTATCAAGCGCAAGGCGTGCCTCGCGTACGAGCCGGACGTCGACGTCGGCAGCTACGTCGTGATCCACGTCGGCTTCGCGATCTCGGTGGTGGACGAGGAGGAGGCCCGGCGCGCCTACGAGCTGCTGGCCGAGATGGGCAACCTCGAGGGGATCGACCTGCCGCAGGATCCCGAGGGGGTGCGCGAGTGAGGTTCATCGACGAGTACCGCGACGAGCGTATCGCGCGCGGTCTGCTCGACGAGATCGCGCGAACGGTGACCCGGCCGTGGACGCTGATGGAGGTCTGCGGTGGTCAGACCCACACCCTCATCCGCGCCGGCATCGACCAGCTGCTTCCGGCCGAGATCGAGCTCGTGCACGGCCCGGGCTGTCCCGTGTGCGTGACGCCCCTTGCGCTGATCGACGAGGCGATCGCGATCGCCAAGCGCCCCGACGCGATCCTGTGCTCGTTCGGCGACATGCTCCGCGTTCCGGGCTCGAGCGAGGACCTGTTCATGGCCCGCGCCGCCGGGGCGGACGTGCGCGTCGTGTACTCGCCGCTCGACGCGCTCGAGGTCGCTCGGCGCAACCCGGACAGGACCGTGGTCTTCTTCGCGGTGGGGTTCGAGACCACCGCGCCGGCGAACGCGATGGCGGTCAAGCAGGCCAAGGAGCTCGGCATCGCGAACTTCGCCCTGCTCGTCGCCCACGTGCTCGTGCCGCCGGCGATCGCGGCCATCTTGGTCTCCCCCGGCAACCGCGTCCAGGGCTTCCTCGCGCCGGGTCATGTGTGCGCGGTGCAGGGCTGGACCGAGTACGAGCCGATCGCGCGCGAGTTCCACGTGCCCCTCGTGGTCACCGGGTTCGAGCCCGTCGACCTTCTGGAGGGCATCCTGATGGTGGTGCGCCAGCTCGAGGAGGGACGCGCGGAGGTCGAGAACCAGTACGTCCGCGCCGTCGGCCGGACCGGCAACGTCGCCGCCCAGGCCGTGGTCGCGGAGGTGTTCGAGACGTGCGATCGCGCCTGGCGCGGCATCGGGGTGATTCCGAGGAGCGGGCTCCGCCTTCGCGAGGCCTACCGAGACCACGACGCGGAGGTGCGGTTCCCGCGCGCCGGCGGGGTCCCCGCGTCTGAGTCCGAGATCTGCATCGCCGGGAGGGTGCTCGTCGGGCGGGCCAAGCCCGACGAGTGCCCTGCCTACGGCACCCGCTGCACGCCGGAGAACCCCCTCGGGGCCCCGATGGTCTCGAGCGAGGGGGCGTGCGCCGCGTACTTCCTCGCCGGCCGGGCGCGTCGGGAGGTGGGCTCGTGAGTCGCGAGGGCGAGACGGCCGGCGCGCGGGATCGCGAGTTTGCGCTCCGCTGCCCCGTGCCGCTGCCGCCGGGGGACACCGTCCTGCTCGGTCATGGGAGCGGGGGCAAGCTCACGGCGCAGCTCATCCGGGACCTGTTCGTCCCGGTGCTCGCGGGCGACGGGTCGGAGCTCGCGCGTTTGGGCGACGCGGCCGTGGTCGAGGTGAACGGCACGCGGCTCGCGTTCACGACCGACGCCTTCGTCGTCACGCCCGCGTTCTTCCCCGGCTCGAACATCGGCGAGCTCTCCGTGAACGGCACCGTGAACGACCTCGCGATGATGGGCGCGAGGCCGCTGTTCCTCTCGGCGGCCTTGATCCTCGAGGAGGGGCTGCCGCTGCAGGACCTCGGCGAGGTCGTGACCGCGATGGCGGAGGCGTGCCGGCGGGCCGGTGTCACGCTGGTGACCGGCGACACGAAGGTCGTCGAGCGCGGAAGCGCCGACGGGCTGTTCATCACGACCTCGGGGGTCGGCGTGATCCCCGACGGTGTCGAGGTGGGTCCGGAGCGCGCTCGCCCGGGGGACGTGGTGCTGGTCTCCGGCCCGGTCGGCTCCCACGGCGTCGCGGTGATGTCGCGCCGCGCCGGGATCGAGTTCGAGGCGGAGCTCGTCTCCGACACCGCTCCGCTCACCGAGCTCGTGCACGCGATGATCGCCGCGGGCGACGTCCGGTGCCTACGGGACGCGACGCGCGGCGGCCTCGCGAGCGTGCTGAACGAGCTCGCGCAGGCGTCGAACGTCTCGATCACCGCGATCGAGGCCCAGATCCCCGTGCTCGCGCCCGTGCGCGCCGCGTGCGAGATGCTCGGGCTCGATCCGCTGTACGTGGCCAACGAGGGCGTGTGCGTGGCGATCGTCGCTCCGGAGGACGCCGAGGCGGTGCTCGCCGCGGCGCGCTCGAACCCGCGCGGTGAGCACGCCGCCATCGTGGGGAGCGTCGGCGAGGGGCCGCCCAAGGTCTCGCTCCGAACCGGGCTCGGCGCGACCCGCCCCCTGATCCTGCTGGCCGGCGACCAGCTCCCCCGGATCTGCTGATCCGGCCGGCTCGCGGTCGGCCGCGCCGGTTGTGCGCCTCGCCCTTCGCCGGTAGCGTGCGGGTGCCCACCCGCCGTTCGACCGAAGGAGCCCAGGAGTGCCCGATCGAGAGTTCTGGATCGACCGGACCGAGGAGATCCCGGAGGACGAGTTCACCGAGTTCTCCGACTACGACCTGCCGCCTCATGTCGGCTCGACCTCGTTCCAAAAGGTGCTGTGGTGCCCCGACGACGAAAGCCTGCTCGCGAGCGGCGCCGAGGTCGCGATCGTCGGCGCGCCGATCGACGACGGCGCCTCGAACCGGTCCGGCGCGCGCTTCGGACCGCGGGCGATCCGGGCGGCCACCTACCACTCGGGCGACCTGTGGTCGATCCAGCTCGAAACCGAGGTGCTCTCGAAGCTGAAGGTCGTGGACGCGGGCGACGCCCCGGTGGTGCCCTCGCGCCTCGCGCGAGGGCTCCGCGTGATCCACGAGAAGGTGCTGCGGGTGGTGCGAACCGGCGCGATCCCGATCGTCCTCGGCGGCGACCACTCGGTCACCTACTCGTCCGCCGCCGCGGTCGCCAGGCACCTCGACCCGCGGAAGGTCGGGATCGTGCACTTCGATGCCCACGCCGACACCGGCAACGACGTCTGGGGCTCGCTGATCTCGCACGGCGCCCCGATGCGACGGCTGATCGAGGAGGGGTGGATCGAGGGCCGGAACTTCGTCCAGGTCGGGCTCCGGGGGTACTGGCCCGAGCGCGAGACCTTCGAATGGATGCGGGCGCAGGGCCTTCGCTGGCACCGGATGGTCGAGATCGAGGAGCGCGGGGCCGAGGCCGTGATCGAGGACGCGATCGCCGAGGCGCTCGACGGGCCCGACTGCATCTACCTCTCGATCGACATCGACGTCGTCGACCCCGGAGGCGCGCCGGGGACGGGAACGCCCGAGCCGGGCGGGCTGCTCCCGCGCGAGCTCCTGCGCGCCGTCCGGCAGATCGTGGGGCGCGTCGAGCTCGTGGGGATGGACGTGGTGGAGGTCTGCCCTCCCTATGACCCGGCCGAGGTGACGGCCGCGCTCGCGCACCGGTGCGTGCTCGAGGCGATCTCTGCCCTGGCCGCCAAGCGACCTTGACGGCCCTCGAGGCCGCCCGGCTTGGGGGGCGAGGCCGCGCTGTGGGCGATCAGCCGGCGAAGGCCGCGGCTGCCTCGCGCGCGTCGCCATCGGCGCCCAGCCGTACCTTGATGCCCATGCGCCGGAGCATGTTGAGCATCCCCTCGCCCATGTGGTGGGCGACGATCGCCTCGACGCGGTGCTCGATGAGGAACCGGGCGATGCGGGCGTGATGTGACCCCTCGGGGCCGGCGTCGTGGGCGCGACTCCACCCGACGTCCAGCTCGTTCCAGCTCACCACCGCGCCGTCGCTCACCTCGGCGAGCGCCACCCGATCCGCACGTCCCCACCGCGGATCGATCCGTCCGTCGGCAGCCACCGGAATGCAGACCACCATGCTCGCTCCCCCTCGTCGTCCGCCGGTGCCAAGGGTACGGCGCGTCGCCCGGGACCGCCGGCCGCGTAGGCTAGGTGCGTGCGGGGGCAGGAGCGGTTCGAGGAGCTGGTGGCCGAGGCGGTCGACTCGCTGCCGGAGTGGGTCCGCGAGCGGATCGAGAACGTGGAGATCCTGGTCGAGGAGCGTCCGCCGCGGAGCGACCCGAACCTCCTCGGGCGCTACCACGGGGTCCCGCTCACCAGGCGGGGCGCCGGCTACTTCGGCGTGTTGCCCGACACCATCACCCTGTACCGGAGCACGATCGAGCGCGAGGCCGGTCGCGACGAGGAGCGCCTGCGGGCGGTCGTCGCGCACACCGTGGCGCACGAGGTTGCCCACTACTTCGGCATCTCGGATGAGCGGCTCCGCGATCTCGACGTGTACTGAAGGCGGAATGCCCGATGGACGCCGCCAGCCGAACTCCACCCGACCGGACCGCGCTCGACGAGCGAATGATGCGGCTTGCGCTGGAGGAGGCGCGAAGGGCGGGCTCGGCGGGCGACGTTCCGGTCGGAGCGGTCCTCGCGCGCGGGGGCGAGGTCCTCGCGCGGGCTGGCAACGCGCGCGAGCGCGCTCGGGACCCGACCGCTCACGCGGAGGTGGTCGTCCTGCGCGAGGGCGCGCGGCGGCTCGGGACCTGGCACCTGGAGGGATGCGCGATCTACGTCACGCTCGAGCCCTGCGCGATGTGCGCGGGAGCGCTCGTGCTCGCCCGGGTCGGCCGGCTCGTGTTCGGAGCGGCCGACCCGAAGGCCGGGTTCGTGGGCTCGCTCGGCGACCTCGTCCGCGACCCCCGGCTGAACCACGCCGTCGAGGTCGTTTCCGGGGTCCTCGCCGGCGAGTGCGGCGAGGTCCTCCGCGAGTTCTTCCGCGATCGCCGCTGACGGGTCGGTGTGCGCACGGGGGGCTCGGCACCTGCCCCGGGCCCGGCCGGGCGCGCCCGTTTCCCGCGGTCGATCTTGCCCTGGGGATGGGCCGTGAGGGCTGCCCGGGCCGGCTTGCTAGACTCGCCGGCGGAGGCGTGCCGGAGTGGACGAACGGGACCGCCTCGAAAGCGGTTAGGGGTCTAAACCGCCCCTCGCGTGTTCGAATCACGCCGCCTCCGCCGCAGCCGCACCGGATTGCCTGAGCACCGTTCGAGTCGCCGAGTACCGTATGCCACGGTGAACGTCGCCCGGGCGGTATCCGGCGGCAGCGCCACGACGACGTCGAACGGTTCGCTCGCATCCCTGCCGATCTCCTTCCCCAGCGTCGAGAGCTGGGCCGCGGCCTCGGCGGCCGGCCGGGCGACGACGCCGGGGTCGGCCGGCGCGTCGAAGATTGGGAGGAAGAGCCCCGAGCGCATGTGCTACCCGGGACCGAGGCCCGCCTCCGCCGCGTACCGGTGCCAGGCGACGTCACCCGCGCCGTGGATCGGTGCGACGTGGCCTTCCGCATCGCTGAGATGAGTCAGGAGGCAACGGACGGATCGGCCTTCCAGAGGCCGAACGCGTTGCCGTGCGGGTCCTCGCAGGTCGCGAACCACCCCATGCCCGGCACCGGCGCCGGATCGTCGGCCCGGCCGCCCAGCTCCCTCACCCTGGCGACGCTCGCCTGGATGTCTTCGACGAAGAAGTACGTGCGCGTGCCCCGATCCTCGGGGTGCGAGGCCGTGATCGCCGCGCCCTGTCGATCGCCGATTCGCGTCATGTGGTACTCGAACGGCCCGGGGATCTGGTCGAATCGCCATCCGAACAGCCCGCCCCAGAACTCCCTCGCCTCGGCCGTGTTGGCTGTGGGAATCTCGATGTGCGCGAACTCACCGGCCATGAAGCCCTCCTTCTCCCCCGGCGACCTGGGGGAAGCAGACGACTCGCCCGACAGACTGTTGCCTCTGGGGTAGAGACACCGGTCGCCTCGGCCGTATTCCGTCGATGACGACGCTGGACCGCGAGATGTGACGTCGACGTTGGCGCGTGCGGTGACTCGATACGACCATCTTCCGCCGGGCCGGACTGACGTTCGCATTCCCTGTTCGAAGCCTCCGCTGCGGTCCTTCTCGGGGCCGCCGGGACCCTGGTAGGCGCCGTCAAGGGCCACCGACGTCGTCACGACGAGCCTGCTCACGATCTCCCTCCTCGTGGTCGAGAGTTACGCTTCCCTTGGGATGCGAGGGGTCGCATCGCGGGCGCTCGAGCTCAGAAGCGGTCGGGGCGGAACGGCTCGAGCGAGAGCGAGCTCGGCTTGCCGGCCGCGAGCTCGGCGACGAGCTTCCCGGTCGCCGGCGACTGCGTGAACCCGAGCGTCCCGTGGCCGGCGGCGACGATCACGCCCCGGACGTTCGGAACCCATCCGATCGCCGGCAGGTCGTCGGGCATCAGCGGTCGGAACCCGAACCACCTCCGGCCGTCCGACGGCGGCGGCTCGCGGAGTGCGTCCTTCCCCGCTCGGACCACGGCGCCGTACCGGATCGGGTCGGGCGCCGTCCGAAAACCCGCGAGCTCGAGCGTGCCCGCGAACCGCAGCCGGTCACCGAGCGGGAGCAGAGCCACGTGCGCCTCATCGAGCATCACCGGATGCCTGGGCATCCCCGGCCACGCAGGGAACGTCGCGCTGTAGCCGGTCGCCGGCTGGATCGGGAGCCGGAGGCCGAGCGGAGCGGCGAGCGCGGGCGTCCACGCCCCCGCGGCCAGGACCACGACGTCGGCTTCGATCTCGCCGACGGGCTCGGCGGCCGAGACGCCGATCGCGCTCCCGTTCCGAACCGTGATGCCGTGCACGGGCGTTCGCTCCAGCAGGCGCACGCCGCGGCCGAGCAGTGCTTCGGCCAGCGAGCGCACGTAGGCGAAGCAATCGCCCGAGCCCTGGTCCTCCATGACGAGCGCGCCCCGCACGCGCTCGCCGAGCGCCGGCTCGAGCTGGGCGAGCTCGTCGCGGTCCAGGATCTTCGAGGAGAACCCGAGCGCCTCGAGCTCGCGCGCGAACGTCCCGGCGCGGTCCTGCCAGTGGTCGCACGTGTACGCGTTGATCAGCGGTCCGCGCTCGTACCCGAACCTGGTCGAGCCCGAGTCGACGAGCTCCTCGAACAGCTCCTGGCTCATCCGGCTGAGCTCGGTGAGGGCGCGGGTCGTTCGACGCCAGCGCTCGGTCGTGCACGAACGCCGGAAGGCGAGGAGCCATCTCGCGAGCGCCAGATCCGGTCTGGGCCGGATCGCGAAGGGCCCGTCGCGCCGGAGCAGGTAGAGCATCCCTTCGCGGACGACTCCGGGGGCCGGGAGCGCCTGCGAGTGGCCGGGCACGATCAGCCCGGCGTTCGCGAACGAGCACCCACGTCCCGCCTCGCCGCGGTCGACCACCGTGACCTCGAAGCCCTCGAGCGCGAGGTAGTGCGCGCACGCGATGCCGATCGCGCCCGCGCCGACGACCACCGCCCGCTCGCCCACGGCGTCAGGGTACGGCGCTCGCGCCCCCGTTAGACTCGTCGCGGTGGCCTGCCCGAGCGGACGAAGGGGCACGCCTGGAGAGCGTGTAGGGGGCAACCCCTCGCGGGTTCGAATCCCGCGGCCACCGCCACGGCGCGGTTCCTCGCGCAGGCCAATCTCGCCGGGGCCCAGGGCCCTATCGAAGGCTTCCCGGCTCCACCGCGGCTCGGAGCACGGCATCGTCGAGGAAGCGGTCGCGGCCCGCGGTGCGGGGCCGCGGCCCCGGCCGGCCGGGGCGCGAGACGGTTCGAGCCCTCGGCGGGCCCGCACAAGGGGCCACGACCGAAGGCTCGGAACGCTTGGGGCTCGGGATCAGGCGGCGCGCAGCTGCGTCCGCTCGATCGTCGTGGCCTCGTCCGTGACCTTGCGGGAGATGCCCTCGACGAACTTGAGCAGGACGTGCCACACGTGCGCGAGGCCGCCGACGATCACGCCGGTGAGCGTGACGTCCAGCCAGCCCGCCCGGGTGGGCATGGCCCACTCCCGCCACAGGCCGAAGTCCATCGCCCACGCGGCGATGATGCCAAGGCCGAGGAACACGAGCGCGCGCACCTCTGGAACCCTCACCAGGTACCGCTCGGCCAGCGCCGCCACGATCATGACGGCGAGCCCCAAGAGAACCGCGATTCCGAAGGCGTGCATGGCTCACCTCCTCTCGCAGACGCCTCTGGAATCGATTGTATGGCGGCGGCCGTTTTGTTCAGGGTCCCCGCGGCCGGCGGAGAGGCCGGGCCCCTCAGGGAGTTCGCCAGCCCGGGCAGCGCTCCGGGTCAACGGGCCCCGGAGTCGTCTGCATCGACTCGAGCGCCTCCCGGACGTCGTCGAACGTCCTCCACGGCAAGAACGGCACGCCGTCGGCCTCGCAGAGCCCCGCGAGGTGGTCCTTGGCGAACACGACGTCCGAGTACAGGGCGCCGTAGCGGTCCGACTGTCCCTCGCCGACGAACGCCACCGTGCCCCAGCGCTCCCGAGCCCGCAGGGCCGCGAGCATCTTGCAGGTCCCACATCCCACGCACTCGGGGTGCCCCTCGGGGTGACGCAGCGAGGGCGCCCCCCCGTCGAACACGAGCTGGTTCGTGACGACCTCCAGACGCTCGAGTCCCGCCGCCGCCAGGATCGGCTGGATGTAGAAGCCGAACCCGTCGGAGACGATCGTGAGCGGAAGCCCGCGGGCCTCGGCCCAGGCGACGAACTGGGGGAACGTCGGGTCCAGCCGTCCGTGCTCGACGGCGTGGGCGACCATCTCCTCCGGCGAGCCGTGGAGCATCGAGGACTGGATGCGGGCGGCCTCGCGCAGCCCGATCTCGCCCCGGTCGACCATCTCGTCGTAGCGGTGCCAGTCGGGCTCGCCGAAGCGCGCGAGCAGCACCTCGGCGACGTCGACCGTGCAGGCCGTCCCGTCGAAGTCCACCAGGAGCGCACCAACGGCGGTCACGCCCGGAGCCTATCGAACGCCGGCGGGCGTTCCGGCATCTAGGCTGGGTTGATGGCTGAACGGACGGGCGAACGAGAGGTGGCGGAGCGCGTCCGCGAGGGGGTGATCGCCGCGCGCCGTGACCGGGTGCTGCACCTGGAGGGCCACGTCCTGGTCGAGATGAACGGGCTCCTGCTCGCGGTGACGGACCTCGCCGACGACGAGCTGAACGCCGCCGTTGTCGCGCGAAAGCCCGAGGACCCGCTCGAGGCGATCGCGATCGCGGAGCAGTGGTTCCGCTGGCGCGGGCGGCGGTTCGCGATCGAGGTCGAGGTGGGGCGGCACCCCGACGTCGACCGGGCGATCCGGATGATGGGGCTCGAGCTCGCGGCCGAGCGCCCGGCGATGGCCGCCTTGCTCGACGAGGTCGCCGCCCCCGACGCGCCCCAGGGCGTCGAGCTCCTGCGCGTGCGAACGCCGGAGGAGCTCTGGCAGGCGGCGCTCGTGAACGTCGAGGCCTTCGGCATGCTCCGCGAGGTGGCCCGGCGGCTGATCGTCCCGGACGTGCTCGAGGGCCCCGAGACCCGCGTGTACCTCGCGAGGCTGGACGGCGAGCCGGTCGCGTGCGCCTCGACCCACCTGCACGAGCGCGCGCTCGGCGTCTTCGGCGTCGGGACCGTCGTGAAGGCCCGCCGGAGAGGGATCGGGACCGCGATCACGGCCTTCGCCCTCCAGGACCGGAAGGACCAGGCCGACCTCGCCTGGCTCCACCCGACCGAGATGGGGCGGCGGATGTACGAGGCGATGGGGTTCCGCCCGGTCTCGCGGTGGGCGGTGTTCGTGCGTCGCGACCCCTGGTTCTGAGATTTCGCGACGCCCCAAACGGCCGGCAGGGCGACTACCAGCGCGGCGAGGGGACGTCGTCCCCTCGCCGGGCGATCAGGCCGTGGGGACGCGAAGCTCGACCCGGCGGCAGGTCTGGCACGCGAAGACCTCGAGGGCGAGCATCTCCTCGCCGAGCTCGGCAAGCTCGCCGAACAGCAGCTTCCAGCCGCCGCTCGTGCCTCCGATGCGGAACTGCTCGACCCCGATCGAGCTCAAAGGACCGCCGCAGCGAAGGCAGGCCCCGGGGTCGTCCGGCGATCTCGGAGCGCTGGTAGCCATCTCGCCTCCCGCAAGCGTGTGGCCAGGGGAGCGTATACTCGCCTGCGGTGACCGTGCTAGGCGGGGAGCCAGCGGTGCCCTGTAACCCGCAATCCGCTTCAGCGGGGCTGAATCCCCGCCGGCGGCCCGATGGGTCCGAGGCAGCTCCCGGTGCGGAGCGTCGATG